>Ga0307516_10000618_pt1 | contig 47979 bp, 79 predicted proteins | sample 19_EM_MG_FD_203310 | JGI IMG/M metagenome (GOLD analysis project Ga0307516, IMG submission 203310) | Populus trichocarpa ectomycorrhiza microbial communities from riparian zone in the Pacific Northwest, United States - 19_EM | ecosystem: Host-associated > Plants > Roots > Unclassified | place... | reverse complement strand
GCGGTTTCGACTCCGAGGGGGAGGGAAGGGGTTCGCAAGGGAAGATAACGACACACAAAACAAAACGATCAGCGTCCGAGGGCGAGGGCGACGGCGGATGTGGGAGGCGGATCCAGAGAGGGCTGACAGTTGGCCGTCTTGGAGGGCAACTCGGGGTTGGCGACGCTACTTCGGCACTTTATAGGATTGGTGGGTGCGCCGGCTATGTAGTGCAAGCACAAAGATTTTGGGCTTGGACGCGGATGGCGTTCGAACTGGTCACCAAGTACAGATGCGGGGGATCTCGTAGGAGCTGCAGCTGTGTCACCGTATATAAGGTGGCGGGCGGGCGACGTGGTGGAGGCGGGCGGACGGAGTTCGATTGGATCGATTGGATCGATGGACGGAGTGGCCGACCCAAGGCGACTCGCCACGGTCTAGATATCCATCCAGCCTCATGACTGCAGCCCCCGCCTCCTCTGGCCGGCTCCGATCCGGAGCAAGGGCGGCGCCGCAGATATGTAGGACACGGGTACCAAGCGGCGGCAAGGATTCCGAATTCCGGCCGTTTCGACAGCAAGCACCTGGCGGACGAGACCGAGCAGCAGGCAAGTCGGTAGATGCATAGATGAGAGGAGGCCAGATCACCCACGCCAGCCGCCACAGTTCGCGGCATGTCCCGTACGGTTGCCATCGATTGATTTTGGCGGATGGTGGATGGCGGATGGCAGAAGAAGGGAGGGAGGGGACTTGGTGACTTGGGAGACGCTGTCAACGCATCGCCATCATCGCCTCCCAACAATACATAGTTATCCGTTCGCAACAGCAGCAGCGACAACAAACGAACACGGACCCGCGCAAAGTCCATCAGTCCAAGCTCCTTATATCGCGGGAGACGCCGATATGCAAGATGAACTGCAACAGGGAGGGCCCGGGCCGCGACACGGTCCTTGGCGCGGCGTCTCGGGTCGATTGGGATGCCGATACAGAGTCAGCCGGTGGCGGTCTGCAGCTGCCAGTAACTAGCGGCGGGATGTCCCAGTGCTGCGGAAATATCTATGTATATGCTCTGCTCCACATACATACTTATGTATGTAGATGTGTAGAATGTAGAAAAGGTGGTGATCGCTCCATGCTAGTGTTTGCCACCAGATCGATAGAAACTCGGCGCCGATAGATACACGCCACACACTTCCTCACGTACATACGTCGTATCGCGTGCCTTCAACCGCAAGACACGGGCGATTACCTTCTTTTTTTGTCGCAGAATATATCCGCCGATGCTCTTTTCGCGATTTCCCCGGGTCTTCTGACGCAGACCAACTGCCTGCATATCGGCCCGACAGAGCTTCTTTTATTTTTGGCAAGCATGGCCTGCTGCGGAAGAGGATAGGAACTCACACGATAGCACTCGGAAATTGTCCAACATGCGGCGGCGCGCCATGCTGTGTTCGCATGTGGGTCGAGGAAACGGGGAAAAGTCGGCCTCTTTTCGGGAGAAATCGTATTCGAGAAGCCTCGGAATGGAGGCGGATCTTGGCGCGCGGAGGCCGGTCGACTCCGTCAGCCGAGAGCAGAACAGGGAGACATGTACTAGGGTACATACCTTGTGATGTCCACCTCTAAAGTAGTAGTGCTGATGCACAGTGGAGACTGATCCGGAAGACGCAGGAGAAATATGATACATAGACGGACGAAAGAAAGTTGTGACCAGTGTGTGATATGTCATATCTATGGACAGGACGCCAAGCAATCCCGCTCGACGACTCGCTAATGAGCTGCAAAAGCTGACTAACCCTTCATTATTGGACCCACACACGCTAACCTCTTTCCAGCATTAACATCCCTCAACAGGGGTTTGGCAGCACCCGAGGAGATAGATAGCCGACCCAACAAGGCGGTAGTTGAGCGTTCAATGTATGTACTTGGCCGGTCGCAGGCGGAGACCTCACGGCCTTGGACCTCCGTTTGCGTACATATGGCCGGCGCTCCAGAGCAATCGGCTTGGCCACGCATCCGATGTGCCCTCCAGACCATCTTTATAGCCAAGCATGTGCCGCACTCTTGGGAACACCCCGTACGGAGACGATCCCAACCACCAGTGGATTTCACGTAGATATCCCAGGGCGCTTCAGCTACCGCTCCCAAGGCTCTTTGCCAATGAGCATTGTCTGTTGCGCCTTCCGAACGCAGTTACTGGGGACGCCCCCCGCACCTCCGTACGGCTGTCTGCGGTTGGCAGTCAGCATCAAAGCCAGCCAACAAACAAGTATTTGTAGCCCACGCGGCGAGCAAGCCGTACAAACCCCAGCATCGCAATGCGCAGGCAATATGCGTGGAACAGTGTTCCTAGATATATACATATGTAGGATATCTGGATAGTGAGGGGGTAATGGAGCGTGAGCCGGAGGACGGCTGTATAATGGGAAGTGTTAATGGTCCGATGTGAAGGGTTAGTCAGCTTTAGCAACTCATTACGGCATCTTGTCTATATCACATGCTCACAGGGTCACAATACAACTTTCTGTCCCCACCACTTTCTGTCGTCCGTCTATTTCTCCTGTTGCTTTGGGAAAAAGTCTTCACAACAATGTTCCTAGATATGTAGGATATTTAGACAGCTTGCCCTCGGCCTGGGAACGGCGCCCCTGTCCAAGACCGTCTCCGAAGGCCGGAAGCCAGATCCGCCATCAGCCCTGTTTGTACATGAGCGGGAATACACGGCTATTCCACGGCAGCCCAGGAGCACGTGTGCGGTAGTCCTCGTCCTCGCTGAGGCCCAACATTGTCTCCAGTTTAGTGCTCGGCGGCGCCAACAGGAGTCATGGGGGTCAACTACCGCCCATCTATATACAGCAGAGTACACGGAGCACATATGATGGCCCCGCGAGAACCCTTCGGAATCCGTGCAGATGGTATACATGTATCTATGCATATCGTAGATCGACGTCGATATTGAAGTTGCCGGCCTGTGGAGTGGGAGACTCACGCCGACTTCCTGTTTGTCTCTAGTGGCATGGAACTTGCTGATCTCCCGTCCGCGCCAACCAACGAAGCGAGGGGTTGGTGCGATGCCAGGACTACATACATACATATACATATACCTACAATGTACTGGTCGGGCAATGTACATATGTAATCAAAAGCTCCACACTGCACATATCCAAATGATGAGGGGTTTCCGAATGGAGGGTTTCCTCCCGCTCAATGTGGAAGAATGTATGCATCCCCCATTCTCTTACTAGCTGAGAAGGAAATCTGGAAGTCGAGATGACCATCGACCGCTCTTAGTGGAAGATCCATTCCGCATCAACTAGTCGCTGAGTGAGAGTGGGATATGATAGCACCCTGTTGTCATCTTCGACCTTTATGCGGGTGGGAATAGTTGCGGAACTTCCATGTGACTACTTATGTAACTGCGCCGCATTGATTGAGCTTCGATAGTAAGTTGGCCTGTGGGTAGTTGAGGTTCGGGTAGTCCCATTGAGCTTCACAATAGAGAGTTTGTGCTTTGCATCTAGATGCAAATCTAGCGTGCCTTTCGCTTAGGTATGTAGTTATATTATGAGTTTTCTGAAGAGTTTGCGCAGTTTGTGACTTTATCGGAAGCTATACATACGGATGTTCCCGGGGGGGGACATGTATCGAGAACTCACTGATAAAAATAACAGCCAGCACCCCAATGCCGTGCCCCCTCCTACGCACACTGTGCTCTTTCCTACTATGGACATTCACCAATTATCGAGTGCGATGGGGAGGCTCTCCTGGAGGAAGAGAAGAGGAGGAAGAGGAGGAAGAGGAGGAGGTGTCTGCAATGCAGTGTACCTCTACCCGGGGATCCCAATGGAAAGCATGAGAAGATCGGGCGTTAGTCAAGGAGGTAGTCGCGGCGGATTCATTCAACTCTGAGAGGGGCACCACAGGAAAGAAGTGATTGGTCCGACGGTTCCATCAACAAATCCCAAGCAGCTATGAAGTTGGCTAGCTTTCTTCTGTATGATGGCATATTCGCGCAGCTTTCGTGGAGTCAGGCGGTGGTCGAACGTGAGCAGGCGCTGCCATCAATCCACAATAACACAACGAAGGACGGAGGTGATACGTGACACACGCTCAGGTGTCCAGCCAAATCCAAGGGAATAACGTTAGCGAGATATCAGGACGGTCGGGTAGAGAGGGTACCCAGGTACATAAGTATCTAGTCGAGCCCCGCCGCGCTAGTCTACTTTTAGCTGTTTCATAATATCTTTTTTCACGATATTTCTTTTTTTTCAGGGGAAGCTTCAGAAGTAGCAGCGCTCGCTGCTGGGACGCTTCACCAGCATCACTATCTACATAGCAGCAATGTCTGCCAACGAAACACGATTCCCCAACGGCGATCACCTCAATCCACTTCCCAACGACGTGGGTAGTACCAGAACCAATCCGATTTTTGAAAGCCTTCGAGATGTACAAGGACGAAATCGTTCCTACAAAGTAGGATGCAGCAGTGGTGGCACCGTGGCAGAAACAAAGGTGTCTACTTTCAAGCATCGGACTTGTGGGAGGCCGCGCGTTTGCAAAAGCTTCTGACGGATGTATGAATGTTGGAGGAGGAGCTTGCCGATGTATCTGACAACGATGATATTATAGAGATAGAGGAGCAGGAGGAGATCGAAATCTGAGCGGTGTTCGGGTCCAAAGCGGACGCATATACGCGCAACTGGCTGCATATGAGGATCATTTCTAGCCCTTACTTGACTTAATTGCAGCAAAACCCGTTGCGTACGATGAGTTTATGTGTAGGGGAACCCAGAATCCCCAAATCCACTGTGGATCAGGATCCTGACGTTTTGGAGTGCAACAAATCCGGAACGGCAACACGCAGTCTGCATCGGCTACATCTAGGGATCATTTATAGCCCTTACTCGACATAACTGGATCAAAACTGGCTGAGTTCAATGGGTTTATGTGCATATACGTTTAAAAAAATCGGGGCCACGCTAGTGATTAATAAACCACGCTAGCCCTTTTAGCCTAGTGGGGCTCGACTACCTAGCACCCACTCTAACTTTACATTATTTTTGCTCCACCACAACTGATTATGGAAAGAGTCACCCAAAGAAGAGGTATAATTACTAAGGGGGGATGATAGGTGGTGTATGGATGTCGTCTGAGGCTCGGATTGCCCGTGCAGGTGCACTCGGGATCGTGGGTGGTGGGGCAAGGGTGAGGTTTGGGTGCGGTACGGAGTCCGCTCCAGGAAGAGTAGAAACCACAGATCTGTTAATTAGAGAGTGTATATGAGTTCGGAGTTGACTGGAGTTAAACTGTGTGTTGTGAAGTCATCCAAGCCACGAGAAAAGCTGTAGTAGTACTTCATACAGCCGATATTTAGTCCTCTTCTACACCAATGACGAATGTGATTCTACATACATATTTGCTTCCGAGAGGGATTTTCCGTATAATTTGGGCACGGCGATAGACTAATTTCCTCTGGCGCTGAAGGCAAGTGCGACGGCGACTCATATTGGAATTGTGGAGGTGCTGTGTGTGTTGAATTCGCATCTGGTGTAGATGTAAATTAGGATGCAAACCCCCGGGTCTAGAACGCCAAGAAATTCGGGTCACAGCCTGATTTTTGCATCCTGATGCAAAGCGCAAACTCTCTAATTGGAGCGATGAGTTAAAGATCCGGGACAAAATGTCGAGCACATGTAGAGAAGCTCCACTGTCACCAACTAACTAAAACCTGCACACAGGCATCGCGCATGCGGCGTTTAACTACCAGATAGTTAGATGTAGTTACCCTGACGACTATTAACGACTGGTCCAAACTCCCCACCACCAAGCGTTCCTCACGAAGCACAACCACCAATCACCGTCCACCTCCAACAGCATTTCACTATTTAAATGCCGCCGCCGCAAAACATCTGGATCGCAGCCTCCGACGGCGACATAGCCAGCGTCGAGCAGTTCATCGCTGCCGACCCGTCGATCGTCAACCGCAAAGACGAAAACGGCTGTAAGTCTTGCCTCCCCTCCTCCTCCTCCGTCAATTGGCAAACTGCTAAAAGTTTGAGTCGTAGACACGCCTCTCCACGCCGCCGCATCCTACAACCACACGGAACTCCTGCGCGCTCTGGTGCTCGACCACGGCGGCGACGTGAACATCGAGGACAACGAGGGGGACACGCCGCTGTTCGTCGCCGAGACCGTCGAGACGGCGCGGTGTCTGGTCGAGGAGCTGGGTGCGGATATCAATCACCAGAACGATGTCGGGCTGACGGTACGTCTCCTTTTTTTCCCCCGTGTATTCGGCGTGTGGGGAGTGTGAGGAAGGGGAGGGGGAGGGGGCTGATCGGAAGGCGACAATCAAAGGCGCTGGATATGATAGAAGACGATGGGAATTTCCTTCATGTCGTTGCGTACCTACATGAAAGGATGTCTGGCGGGGCTGGGGAGGAGAATGGTGTGCTACCACCAGCATCCGGGAATGTGCACGTCAGCTATACTACGATGGGCGTACCCGACGATATGGGTGTTCTCGTGGCCGATGAGAGGCAGCAAAGGATCGCTGAAATTGCGGAGTTCGCAGACCTGGACAGTCAAGAAGCACAGCGAGCACTGAGAGAGCTGATAACAGGGGTTGTGAGGGATAGCGATCGTGTAGGGGAGGAGCCCGGTTCCGAGCGTAATGTGAGGCCGCGGCAAGGTGGCCAATAAAAGTTGCTTCGAAGGAATGGATACACAATGACGATGCTATAAAATATGCCCAAACGAATGGATTCTCCGCTACTCTATTCTGAGAAGAAATCTAGCTCCACCACATAAATACACAGGTATCTAAATATTATTCTTCGTTCAACCCAATCCAAAGGAATCTAGACGTCAAGATCTATGCCGCCTGAGCCGCCCTCCAGTAGTCCACAACCGTAGTAAACACAACCAACAAGATTCCTCCTCCGGGCCCGAGACGCAGAACCTTGGGGATGAAACCCTTGTAGAGAGCAGAAAATCCCTCTTCCTTCGCTACCAACAGGACTGATGGCACGGTCCAGTTGTACTTGGGGATCACACCTGGGACACGGGTAGTATTCTGGATTCGGGATTTGACGACGTCGAAGCTGCTTTAAGGTTAGGAGAGCGGCGTAATAAGGGGTGCAAGATTAACATACGGGGTGTTGAGCAGAGTTCCTACGGTACCACCGATGGAGCCAGCGACCAGGTCGTTGAACATACGCCCCTGCTTGGTCTCCTGCTTGGGCAGAAGCGACTTGACCTGGTGAATGCATCCGAAGTAGCCGGCGTTCCAGGTGACGTGCCTCCACATCGTACTCTCAAGACCGTTGTACAAAGCCAGCCAACCCTCGTTGATAACGATCTTTCTAACGACGTCAAGCATCCCGTTGTACTTACCAGCCGAGGCCTTGTCTTGGAGACGGATCTTGACGAGCTCAAAAGGGACAACCACAAAAGACTCGGTCGCGCCAGCAGTAGCACCAGTAAGAACAGACAGCGCCTGTGTCTGTTCGGTAGACCCAAACATCTTGCGGTATATCTTGCCCCATTCGTCGTTCGCAGCGAACTTGGTGGCCCTGCCCACTTGCATGTTCGGTTAAACAGTGGCCCGCGCGAGAAAGGACGCAACGGCCTCACCTCTTTGGTGCCTCCATTAGGATCGGGGCCTGGATTCCGCGGTAAAGGCGCGAGAATCTAAGGCCTGCATTAGATCGTCTTCGCTCCCAATTCCGAACACGGTCCGCTAATCTGGTGGGACAACAACTAACCCCTCCTGCTTGACGATCTTCTTGAAGCAATCTACCATGCCATTGTATCTATCGTTACCCACCGCGGTGTGATCTTGAAGCTGGCTGTGAGCGCACACATCGTCAGTGAGTGTCGTGTGCGCTTTGAGACCGATGACTATGACACTTACACACGGGTCTTGACGACGTCCAGCGGGTACCTAGATCACAAGTCAGTCTTGGAATCGTGGGTGGTTACGGTCGCACGGTTCGTAGGGGTCTGCAGGGAGCCGCGAGGAACTGACATCGTGAGAATCTGTTACCGAGTTAGTCGCAGTAAAATATCCGCTGCTATCGCTGCATTGAAGGAACATGAACTCACCTCGGAAATACCCGCGATCGCACCTATACACGGTAAACATCAAATATCAGTATCTCGGTTGTATACCCGACATGAAGCCGGAGGGTTCTTGAGGGAAGAAGTTACCAGCAGCGAACGTGACGGAAAAGGGTGGCTGTTCGTTCTTGCCAGACATGTCTGTTGGGTTGTCGTACGTAGTATGATCGTGTGTAAGGGTGAGGTATTGAACTGACAGAAAGCAGGAGAAGAAGTGGTTCTGTTGGTTATGTTACTTAGAAAGAAAGAAAAAATCTTGTAACCCCAACTGGTCGCTAGAAGTGGGGGTTCTCAAAAAAGCTATTAGTGGGATTCCAATTGGAATTCGAACAGGCTGAGAGCCAGTTGGGGATCAGCCTTGGCGAGGAAAAGTGGTTATCTACAGCTGTGAGCACGAGAACAATTGGAGAGTCTCATTTGTAATTCGGGCCGGCGATAAGGGTTCCTCTTTCTCTAGTATGCCGCTAGTAGAACTAACATTGTTCGATTATGAATCTATGTACCAGCGGAGAATGTTCTGTGACTACGTCGGCGACAGCCTGACTCTCCCGAGTCTATTTGCAGCTCCTACCAGGAACCATGACCTCGATCGCCGATTTATATTAGTCCAATCGATTGGGAACTGCTGCTACTCGCTCGAAGATATCGGCGAGGACGGTCTTTTGTACCCACTTCCGATATAACTTCTCACGATATCTAACTGATAGCACGTATCTAGGTACATAAATACGAAAAAGTGCGCAGCGAGACTCGGTGAAGCCACCGAGCGGACCGACGATGCATCGTCGCTTTACGGGTGGCTTCCGCCGGCAGAAATCAGGAGTCTACACAGTAGTACTGTACCTATCTTTCGGCCCGACACTGAACAAACATATATTATACTCGTGTACCGGGACGTTCGGGATGGGGTTTGATGCGCCGATACATACCCTGGTACCAGTCCGATTCACCACTCGACAAAGTTTCGAGACCCGCACACTGCAGAAAAATGTTGTGCCTGGTTGTATCCGATTGCAACACTGGACTCTGGAGCTTGAGTCCTACATACATATCTATGCCTGCTCCCCCCGCAAAATAATATGCAGGGTCTGGTTGACTCCCGGCAGTGCTAAGGAATCACACCGAGGTCCTTCCCTATTCAGGGTGAATTAGAGCCTGCGCTTTCAAAAACAAACTTGTTCATCACAACGCGTCGTCCTCCATTCCCATTTCTATCCAACACGGACGCTCGCTACTAGTTATCCACCGCCACCAAAAAAAACACGTTCCCTTTATTTAATACACTACTACTCAACCCTCCAAATAATCGCACCTTTTTCTCGATCTTACATACTCGCGATTCGTGTTCCCACTTTGCCGGGACCGGAACGCCATTATGTCCCGTAAACCGACGAGGAGCATCTTCGATAATTCCGCAATGGCAAGCACACTCCTTCCAACAGCTACGATCTGATTTACAGGTTTTGGCAGAAAATAGCCACTAATGTTACTGAAGGCCAAGTCAGGATATCGGAAAAAGACGAGCGGCGACAATCCATCCTCACGACACAGTAATAGTAATTCATCATCATCCCTCCCAGCGTCAAAAGATACAAAGTCAAAACTGAGCGCATTTGCCTTCACTAAACCTGCCACGCCGAGAAAATCGCAAACGAATGATACGGACTTCGAAACGACCCCTCAACACTCCACCCCAGCCATTGAACCGGATATGCCTACTCCCACCAGGACAGTCACCTGCGATGTCGAGCCGGTGCAACAACCCACACCATGCCGCCGTACGTCTCTTAGCGACCTACCGGCAACCCCAAAACCACGGTTGAATATCGAGCATCTCCTCACCGACGAAGAGAAGCCATCTCCCGACAGTCAGCCTGAAGATCGAAACGAGGTCCGCGTGACCTGGGAGAGGTCAACGCCGGGAGTCCGAATGCGTTACAAGCGGGCTGCCAGTAGCTCACCCCCACCCGCTCGCACGCCGCTTAACAAGCGACAAGCCGTGTTGGCAAAACCAACAGATGATCCTGCGGTGGAACTCTGGAAGAAGTATGGTGTTGGAATGAGCGCTGGACTGAGGAAGGACCGGCCTGCCAATCCTGCCGTCCGTTTGTTTGCTCCCGACCGGGAAGACCGTTCACCGTCTAATCTTCGGCGAGGGACCTCGATTGAAACTCCTGGTACGTTCAACCGGTTGAAGAGGAGGAAAACTCAGTCATTCGAGCTATTTCGTGAATCGGATCCACTGGAATCTGGCCTTGATGTTCCGGTGGGGACGGTCAAGAAGGCCTCGCGCCAGGAGCGCGTTGTGAGCTTGATGGACCAGGTCAAACAGAGCATGAAGCAGAAGGCCAGAGGGAAACTACCAAGTTTGAGGTCTTCACCCCCACCACAGGCCGATTCCGAGGATCCCCCACAGTCGTCTCCGTTGCTCGCTGAACGGCATCATAGTGTTGCAACACCGCTTTCACTACCAGAGGACCCAACGGGCATTAGCACGACTAATGACTCGGATTCGGAAGACTTTGGATATTTTGACGACGCGGATATTGATATGGAATTCATTGAGAAGGTTGAAGAGATCGAACGGATTACGTCTACCACCCGTCAGTCCCAGGCTCTCGCACAGTCCCAAATTCCCCAACGATCTGCATCTCCACCGCAATCGGTCGCTACACCCCCGGCGCCGCTCGCTCACCCCGAGACCGCGACGGTCCTCGACGAGTTTAATGAATTCGGCGACGACGACGTGTTCGGCAGTATCGAATTTCAGGAGCTTGTGGCACAGTACGATGCGCCAGTGAAGGTTGGTGGCAATGGGCCCTCACATAAATGGTAGATTGGGGGAGAAATGGGAATTGCCAATTAACTTCTTTGGTTTGTGCTTGCGAAGGGATATTCATCAAGCAGTAGAATAAAGCGGTTTCAAGTAGTTGAAGTGTCCGAGGGGCTATATGAGGCGGATTCTCGTAAATCGTCTCCTCGCATTCAAAAAGTTTGTAAAGACATCCATAGCGGATTGATTCGACGATAGCTGGCGACAACGTTGTGCTGATTTCCTGCTTTTTCCCACCCAGGTTGTTCGTGTCAGGGACGTGGAGTCGACTGGTCTTTCCAGGGTGATGTTACGGGACTCATGGGCGACTTCTACCACTGTATCGGCCGGTGTCTTCGTCCACATCGTGGGAAGCTTCGATGAGCATGGCGTCTGCGTGGTAGACAGCCGTCACAATTACATAATTGTGAATCCCGATTTCCTCGTCTCAGCAACGACAGTCGCCGACACAGTGTCATGTATGAGGAAGGCCGTCCTCCAGGAGCGAGTCAAAGCTTCGGGTGACATCAGCAAAGCGATGGTCTATGGAAACGTTCTGCACGCACTATTCCAGTCGGCCCTGGAGGAGAACGATTTCTCGACCGAACGACTGAATGAGCATATCATCAGAGTCCTGACGGATAACATTGAGAGTCTCTTTCTCCTGCGCGAAGAGATGCCTGTGGCGATCGCTCATGTACAGTCGAAATTGCCGCTGATGCAGGAATGGGCGAAATTGTTTGTGTCGTCGAAGCCAAATGTGGGATGCTTCTCCCTCTGCAGGTGAGGGAACCGCGCTGATTTTTCATAGGCCAAAGCGACTGTTGCGGATCATCGCGGCACAACTACACCCATAGTTGCTATCAACAAACTTCTTGACATTGAGGAGCACATCTGGTCGCCGAAGTACGGGCTGAAGGGCAACATCGACGCCACAGTGCAGGCAATCTTTGTTGAACCGAGCACAAAAAAGAACGGTAGCGCCAGAAGTAGCTCGAAAACATTGACGATACCCTTGGAACTCAAGACGGGTCGCGCGCAGTCTATGGCGCACCGGGCACAGACGATGCTGTACACCCTGCTGATGTCGGATCGTTACGATATCAAAGTTGGTGGTGGCCTGTTGTATTACCTTGAGACTAGCGAGATGATACGGATTCCTGCCATCAGGAATGAGCTCAGGGAGTTGGTGATAAAGAGGAACCAGGTGGCGCATTACATCTGCAATCGCGAGTCGTTGCCGGATATGCTTGAGGACCAGCATACGTGTTCTAGGTGCTACGCGAAGACATCGTGTTTCGTTTATCATAAGGTGACCTGCACACTGCATGAACCCCATTGGATAAGACTCACTAATGGGTGTGAACGTAGTTGCTCGAAGATGGGACTCCTGAGAGCAGTGGTGTGGCCAAGCCGTTCATGGAGAACACGGACCACCTAAATGATAAGCACAAGGCGTTTTTCAAGCACTGGGATACGCTCTTGACCAAGGAGGAGAAAGGTTCCTTCCGCTTCCGGCGGGAAATATGGACTATGGCCAGTTCCGAGCGCGAGGCCGCCGGCCGTTGCTTCGGCAAGCTCGCCATTGTGCCAGGGTCCATCTCCGTGGACGGGAACAAGCAGCGGATCAACAAATACACTTACACACTCGAGAAACCTGGATCGGCTGGAGATTTCAGTTTCATCGAGTCGCAGCTCGGCGAGGGTGATCCCATTGTCATTTCGGATGAGGATGGCCATATTGCGCTGGCTATTGGGTACGTCTCTCAGCTCCGCAAGAATAGAATCATGGTCCAGGTAGATCGCCGGCTGCATAGTGCCCGTACACGCCAGAAAAATTTCAATGAAGACAGTAACCAGGTCTTCGACGGGATCGTAGAGGTGAATTGTACTCCCAGAACGCCAGCTCTAGCACGACAACCAAGTGAAAGGGAAGAGGTCTTCTACCGCATCGACAAAGACGAGTTCATCAATGGCATGGCTGGTATCCGGAACAATCTCATTCAGATAATGTCCAAGGAAGCTAATAGCAAGTATCGCCGACTCATCGCGGAACTTCTGCCGCCGGAATTCAAGGAATCACCGACTGCTTACCGGTTGGATGAAGTGCCTGGCGCTGGATCGCTGAACGAAGATCAGAAGAACGCCGTTACCAAGGTCATGAGCGGTTAGTGCGTCGTCCCCGCTCTGAGAGCGTTGCTGATTCGTATTTACAGCTCGTGACTATGCCCTTGTCCTTGGTATGCCTGGTACAGGAAAGACAACAACCATAGCACATATCATTCGGGCGTTGGTATCCCAAGGCAAGAGCGTATTGTTGACATCATACACGCATACCGCTGTCGACAACATTTTGTTGAAGATCAAGAACGAGAAATTTGGTATCCTAAGACTCGGAGCCCGTGCAAAAGTATGTTGTGCGACGAGGGGGCTAGATATTGAGCTATACTGACCGCTTTACTCGTCTAGATTCATCACGAGGTGCAGAGTTTTGCTCAGCTTGCGGATACTCGTTACAGCTCCTTTGAGGAGTTGCGGATAGCTTTCAACCGGCCAAAAGTGGTTGCAACAACCTGTTTGGGTATCAACCAGTGAGCCTCTCCTTCGCAAAAGCCACCGCGTGCGCTAACAGAGGGTTTCTGCAGCCCCATCTTCAGCGAGAGACAATTCGACTACTGCATTGTAGATGAAGCGTCCCAGATCACTCTGCCAGTGTGCCTTGGACCAATCCGGCTCGCTGATGCCTTTATCCTGGTCGGTGACCACTACCAGCTGCCACCTTTAGTGAAGAACCTCGAGGCCAAGGAAGGCGGGCTGGATATCAGTCTCTTCAAGCTGCTATCCGAAGCACAACCACAGGCAGTAGTCAGCTTAGAGCATCAGTACCGTATGTGCGAGGAGATAATGACGCTATCGAATGAGCTTATCTACTCCGGAAGGCTGAAATGCGGCACTCCTGAGGTTGCGAAGCGAGCTCTGAGGCTACCTAACAAAGCGGGATTGAAGGCTCTTCACAGGGGCAGCTCTGGCGACGATTGCCAGGCGGGGTGCTGGCTGAAGGATCTATTTGCTGAGGGTGTTAAAGCATGCTTTGTGGATACCGATCAGGTTCCTGCACGTGAGGAGAAGAAGGGTGATAGGACGATCAATCCCATCGAAGCAGAGCTCACATATCAGGTAATCCCGCCTAGAAGGAAGGGTGGGAGAGAAGTCACGCTAACAGCATTCAGATTGTGGAAGGCTTCCTGGGCTGTGGTGTCGACCCAAATTCGATCGGAGTTATCACCGTCTACCGCTCCCAGCTCAAGACTATCCAACACCTTCTCAAGCACCAGGAGGCAGTTGAAATGCACACAGCCGACAAATTCCAAGGCCGGGATAAAGAAGTCATCGTGATATCCCTCGTTCGCTCCAACGACCAAGGGACAGTGGGTGAACTCCTCCGTGACTGGCGTCGGATCAATGTCGCATTCACCAGGGCTCGGTCGAAGCTCATCATTTTGGGATCGAGATCAACACTGAGCTCAAACGACCTCCTGAAGGATTTTGTGGGATTGATGGAGCGAAACTCTTCAGTGTACACTCTTCCTGCAGATGCACATCTTCATCATAGAGCGGTAGGACGGATAGGTGGTGGGGCCCCAAAGCGCACCAGGAATGGGACTGGAAAGGAGAATCCACGGGCGCCTAAGAGAATCCGTGGAAGGATCCCGCAGGGCTTCTTGGGCAATAGGCCTATTTTGAAGGAGATCATGAACTCATGATCACCTTGGGTATCTGTTGTTTTTGGATCGATTAGGGTGTACACTAGCGCACGAGCAGAGCATATCGGAACACCAGTGGCTTCGCCATCTGCAATTTTGGGATACCTTTAATTTTCGCAGTGTTTATTTCTTCGTTTATTCTACTTGATTGCTTATGGGATTATGTATGTACCTTGCTACTTCTTGGGTAGGTATCTTTAGTCGTGGGAAGTTTAGCGGGAATCACGGACTCAAGGAGGCAGGGACATAAGGTTCTCTTCATCTCCCCCCATAGTTCCCCGCCTTTTCTTCAGCCTCCCCTACTTGGCCTCGGTGTATTAGCCTCATCTCCTCGGCTTGGAGTCGCTCCATTGCCGCACTAGTACGGCTTGGCGCATAAATACCCCGGTTTTTAGCGGGAAGCGCCGTCTTGGCGCTTAGAAAAGGTGCACTAAATCTCGCTAGCGCACTTGGGACTAGAGCAATGTCAAAACCGTACCTGGTTCAATTTTTCAAATTTGTAGACATTCTATTTATCAACGTATCAACGAGGCCGCCCCTCGGCGGGAGGAATACGCTAATAATGATCCCTATCCTGCTATCGAAAGTCAAACTCAGCACCGTCATCCTCGTCAGATTCCTCTGCGTCAGTGATTTGTTGTACCTAACTCCATAGATATGTCTGAGTAGGTTTCGCGGTCAACCTTGCACTTCTTGTACCAGTCCAAGAAGCATTTGACACACTGCTAGCAGTAGTAACTTGTCCACTTCCTCTCCCTTTCTTAGCTTTGGGGTTCGGTACCGAGACTGAGGGCCCTGCTGAGACCACGCACGCCGAGTCTACGCGCACTGAGGCCATGCACGCTGAGCCTACGCTCACCAGAGTTGAGTCGCCGATGATGCGCGAGGCCACACATGAGCCATCAATGGCAAGTGAAGCCGCAGCAGTGTCGCCAGTAGTGAGTGAAGCCACACTATGGGACAGTGATAGGTTGACTGATGGCTCTGTGAGGCTTACAAATGGATCGTCGTCAAGCCCCAGACTCTATGTCGGAGCCACCACTCTCTGACTCATCGGCACCATCTGAGGAACCAAAGCCACTATACGTCGGGGCGGCTTGGGTTTCCCATTTCTCAAGTGTAGTCACAAGGCGGGGGGTTTCGAGTCCTTTGATTGAAATTTTAGCATCTGCGCTGGGAGATTCCCAGGCATCGGAAACTCCGCACGATGACCTCTTACCCATCACAAAGCCTCTCCCATACTCTAGCCACACAAAGCGTCATCACGACTCGCGACTCCCTTCGTACGAGGGCCTGGCCGCTGACTGAACTTCAGAGGGGAGCGGGTGTCTGGTGTGCTAGCCAACTCATTGTTGGCGGTGGACTGTATGTTAACGGCAAAGAATACCCTTGAGAGCTCGTGGACAGGTGCAGGTGGCATCGGGGAGTCAAGAACGGAGGTGCGATGAACGCGGGTGTCGGTGATGGTGGGAAGTCAATAGCAGGGAGCCATGATTATGGACACTAACTTGGTATCATCTGCTTTTCTATCAGCATTTGTATTCTCATATCGTCCATACATAACATGTCCTCTATCGGATGTCGTGATCCTACTCCCATTGATGGTTATCTCAATACCTGGTGGTTTCCATTGGTCGAGAGAATTACTCTCCACCGAGAGTTGAGTCCCGTGACGTGGCAATTATCCAGCGCGCTAGCCATAGGCGCATTAGTATGCGCTCATTTAGCGCCAAGACAGCGCTTACCGCTAAGAAACAGTGCGTCTTTACGTGAGTTAATACGGTATCTATTACTCACTCCTGCCCGTCATGTGATTACGCGCAAGTAACTTTACGCGCTACGCCACCTCACCACGACACGTCACATCCCGCTCTCCCTTCCACCACCATCCATCCCCACTCTCCACTCTATCGGCAGCAAAAAACCCAACAATACAGAAATGAGTACCGAAAATCCCCAAGATGGCTCACAGCCCGACGACAACGCTTCTCAGTTCGGAGGTCCTGGAGCTCCTACCCCGCTTGCGCAGCTCGAGGTACGACTCAACCCCGGCAGTGCAGCGGATTCAGGATAATGCTGACGCATTCTAGGGGAATGGCATCAGCGCGCGCGACATCAAGACCATCATCGAAGCGGGTTACAACACCGTCGAGTCAATCGCCTACACGTACGTATTCACCGGATCGGCCGGGTAGTAGCAGCAGCTGCTGACATCCCTCAGACCGAAGCGTGCACTCCTGACGATTAAAGGAATATCGGAAGCAAAAGCTGACAAGCTGATCGCGGAGGCGGCGAAGCTTGTTCCGATGGGTTTCACGACGGCGACGGAAATGCATCATCGCCGCAGCGAGCTGATTTCCGTTACTACCGGATCGAAACAGCTCGATACCCTCTTGGCTGGAGGTGTCGAGACCGGAAGTATAACGGAGATCTTTGGAGAGTTTCGAACCGGAAAATCGCAGATCTGTCATACTCTGGCTGTGACCTGTCAATTGCCGTTCGATATGGGCGGTGGTGAGGGAAAGTGCCTTTTCATCGACACCGAGGGTACCTTTCGTCCAGTGCGGTTGTTAGCGGTCGCGAATCGGTTCGGGCTGAACGGCGAGGAGGTCTTGGACAATGTGGCGTATGCTAGGGCATACAACTCAGACCACCAATTACAACTGCTCAACCAGGCGGCCGCGATGATGACGGAAACTCGGTTCTCCTTGCTGGTGGTAGATTCTGCTACCTCGCTCTATCGTACCGATTTCGCAGGCAGAGGAGAACTTTCGGCCCGTCAGGCACATCTGGCGAAATTCATGCGAACGCTGCAGCGACTCGCGGACGAGTTTGGTATTGCGGTTGTCATCACCAATCAAGTTGTCGCACAGGTCGACGGCGGTGGGATGTTCAATCCAGACCCGAAGAAGCCAATCGGCGGTAATATCATCGCCCACGCATCGACTACCAGATTGTATCTTCGCAAGGGAAGGGGAGAGACACGAGTGTGCAAGATTTACGATTCGCCATGCTTGCCAGAGTCTGAGTGCATGTTTGCCATCCACGGTAAGTCATTACGCGACGACTCCTACAGGATATTGCTGACGCTTTTGCAGAGGATGGTATCGGTGATCCTTCTCCGAAGGACATGGAGAGTTGATCGAAATGTTGATGGATGACTACTGGCGACCGTTTTCCTGCCATCTGTTTACTTCGAAGGATCACGAATGTTTTTGCTGCGGCTTAAAGGGAAATGGAGTTTTTTTGTTTGCTTTTTGTATTGTAGGTACCTTGCATTAAACAGGCGAATGGAATGGATTTCGACCCAGTAAGACGAGTGATAAGTTGTGTATCTTATATTAGTCATGCGCTTGAGTGATTTAGCAATTGCAATGTTTTGTTTTATCATACTCGCATTTAGCCTATCTAGACTGGCGGCGTACATCCGTTTTTCCCGTCCGCTGTCCCCGCGGTGGCGGCTAGCAATTGCAATGTGGTTCCGGACTACTTGCATACTTACATTGCATGATCACTAAGTACCAGGTGCTAGATAGTATCTATCACGAGAGAGTAAGTCGAACGCCAAGAGGATAAAATGGGCGTTAGTGTAGAGTACATACTAGCGTACTCTAGGGCTCGGGTGATATTCCGTGTCCAGAGCCTCACATTAAATCTCGTCCCCGGCGCACAAGGGAGTCCAGGGAACGAGAAGGCCGACTAGTGGGCCAAACTGAAGCGAGAGATCATAGGGGAGAAGTGGGCGGAAGCTCGGCAATGGGCTGGAGGCCGGACTTCCAAGAAGAAGTACAGGATGGCGGAGACCCAGAGGCCAGACGGCACGATGGCTGGGAGTTCCAAGAGGATTGTCTCGAGGTTCTACCAGGTGAAGACAGGTCACTGCCTTTCCGGGCAGTACCTTCAATAGACGAAGAACCGGCCCACCGCCCAGTGCTGGTGGTATCGGTGCCAGACACAGACTCGGAATCACCACTTCAAGGTGTGCCCCGAGTGGAAGCCCCAGCAGAAGATCCTGTGGGCAGAGGTGCCTAAGGAAAACGGAAGGAGGGAGAGCCGGTGGATGATCCAGGACCTCCTCTCCGCCACGAATGTGGGAAGGTTGGTCCCGGCTGAGGAAGGCGCGGGGAGCGGGGCGTCGGAGTGGGAGCTCCGAAAGCGCAGGGAGCGGGAAGAGGAGAGGAGAGTGGAGGCGGAGGAGCTGGATGCTTTTTTGTTTTGTCATACTCGCATGTAGCCTATCTAGACTATGGCGGCGCACTTTTTTGACCGTTTCTCCGCCGCCGTCCGCGCGATGGCGGCACGTTGCAAGCCGTCCTTTGCCCTCCGCCCAGGCCTGTCCCATGAGAGTGAAAATAACAAAGGAAAGAACAAAAGAGACCGTCTCTCGCTCTCACTCCTCTTCTGCAGATGCCGTGAAGGCGGGCGTGGGGAGAAACAGCGTTTCCTCAACCTCGGCGCCCGGCTTCTCATCCTCTGCTCTCCTCTCCTCTTCCCTTTCCCTCCGCTCCCGGAGTTCCCACTCTGACGCCTCGCTCTGCGCGTCCTCCTCAGCCGGGGCCAGGACCCGCCTCCCCACGTCCGTGGTGGAAAGGAAGCCTAGTACCGTCCTGCTACATCTCTCGTCGGCCAGTATGTCCCGGACCTTCCAGCGGCTCTTCCACCTCCCAGTTTCCTTTCTGACCTCCGCCCAAAGAGTCCTCTGCTTGCCCCTCCACTCGACGCACTCCTTGAAGAGGTGGTCGCGTGTCTGTGTTCCGCTCGCGCACCACCAGCACTGAGGGGTGGGGCGGCTTTTTGTCTAGTTCAGGTATTGCCCGGTAAGGCAGTGACCTGTCTTCAGCTGGTAGAACCTCGAGGCGTGCTTCTTGGCGCTACCTGCGATCACTCCGTCCGGTTTCTGCTTGGCCGGCATCTTGTACTTCGCTTTGGAAATCCGGCTTCCGGTCCACTGTCGGGCTTCCGCCCATTTCTTCTCCGAGATCTCCCGCTTGAGGTGCGCGAGACCTTGGGAGCGGCTCCACTCCGCGCGCGTCCGGCTTTTCCGCCGCGAGCTTTGCCTACTCGTCAGACTTCTCGTTCCCGGGGACGCCCTTGTGGGCGGGACACCATCGAATTTCAATGGTGATGTCCGGTCGCGCACTCCGTAGTGCCGCGATATGCTTAGGATCGCGTACTTCTGGCCTAGGCGTCGGTGAAGATGGTGACTCTTTCCGGTGCTGTTTGTCGCCTCCCGCTGCTTCCAGAGCTCGCGCTAATGCCGCGCACTCCGCGCCGTAGGCTTCTTGATTCTTGCCCATGTGGGTCTTGATGCCCGCCCAGGATTGACCATTCTGCCATACGACGGCGTACCTATGCCAGTTGCTTCACTGTCCAGTCGCGATTCGTCGGTGAACATGGTGAGTCCCGGCCTGGTGCGCTCTGCCTCAACCTTGGCTGTCTTCTCGTCCTCCTGGATTGTCTCGGCGTCCAACGCCTCCGGTTCCTCAAGTGGGACTGTCATCTCTGTCCTGCCTCGGTGTGCCAATGCATTTTTCAGCCTTCTTCCAATCCCGGACTCGCTCCCACCACCTCTTCGGCCAGATCGCCCTGCGGCAGGCTGAGTAGTCGTAATCCGAACCGCCGTTGGCGGTTCTCCAGCTGGGCTGCTGCCGGTCTGAGTCCCGATTCCATCGCTAGGGCTCCCATGTTGGTTGTCTGGAAGCATCCCGTGACCGCCCGAGCTTGTTTATTGACCAATGTTTGTAGCTCTTCGGCTCTTCCGATGGTGCCCGCCACTTTGTCGCCCTTACACCATAGCTCTGACCCGAACATGGCTATCGACTGAATGCAGGCTGTCATGACCTTCCGGCAAGGAGCTGGATGCCAAGGGGGAAGGAACCACTTTTCCTTCCGACGCCCTCTTTCATGGGAGGAGTGGGGGTGGGGAGCGGGCTACGGCCTCTTTCGTTCTTTCCTTGGTTCCCGATTACGACTTTCATTTGTCCTCTCTTTGGCCTGAATGTTTTTCCATCATATCTTCTTGGGACAGGCCTGGACGGAAAGAGGAGTTTGCAACGTGCCGCCTCGTGCGGACAGCGGACGGGAAAACCTGGATAAAAAGTGCACCGCCATAGTCTGGATAGGCTTCGCGTAAGTACTTATGAATAAACAAAAGAAACATTAAATCTTGTCTCCGCGGCGTCCGAACGGAAACAAAACCATCTAATTGACTCAAATAAGGGTTGTAATGATTCCGAGTAAGTAGAATCTAGCAACTTCGCCGGCTGCTGACAGGTTATTGGGGTAGGAATGGTGAATATTTTCTTTTAAAAACCAACACTAAATGAGCTGCCATTGAGCTTCTTTCTTGCGACTGCAACACATCACGATGCCAAACACGAACGACGAGACTCTTCTAGTTTGCGTTCGATTTCGGCGGGCGCTCAATATGTACAAGTCAGGAATCATTTCAACCCAGACCGTTGCTGCAACAGCTGCGGAAATGGCACGGTCAACTCTCATACACGGAGTCCAAGGAAGACGGTCAGCAGAAGATTGCAACGAGGGCACCAACTGCTGGACGCCGCAGAAAAAGCTCAAGTTGGATCTTCGGGTGTAGGAGTTAACTGCAAAGAAGGAGAAGTACCAAACTATGGAATGGGGGGGGCAAAGGGCCGCAGGCAACCTGGAAGCCTGTGGCTAGACTGGGAAAGAATAGTTCTGATAGCGATGACGGTGGTATTGCTGAAGAGGAAGATGACCCGGGGGTGTTTGTACTGGGTATTGGGTAGCTGAGCAATGATAAGTTTGTCTATGTTGGGCGTCGCTGAGTTGAGCTTTCCGGCATCGCAATGATGCGCGGTTCCAAAACACATAGAATATCACCGTGACCTATAGATAGTACGCTAGTGCACTAGCGTTCACTGAGGGCCTTGGCGTTCGACTACCAATGTGCTCGACCCACTAATGCACTCTCAGCAACTCAACCTCCACCGTCACCTCGAAGCTTCTTTCATCTAACATCCATCATCGCATTCCCACAAACTCCCGAGCTTACCGTTATTTGCTGACGCCTGTGCACTGAAAAATGGTATCAACTTCACCTATTCACCGCCGGCTGGCGGGATACTCGGCGTTCATGCGACGGTTGGCTGACTATCTATCTGATATGTAGGGTCAAGGACAATCCGGAATGGGCGGAGCCCCTGGGGACGCCGGTAAAGATCAGAAGGATCAGAAGGTGCGGAGATCATTTTGAATCTCTCTCTGATGCAGGCACTCCGGAACAGCAGCTAACTTTCTCGAACAGAGGGATAAGCCTAAGTACGAGCCGCCTCCACCGACTACCCGTGTCGGCCGCAAAAAAAAGCGTCTGGGTGGCGGACCGGATGCTGCCAACAAGCTCCCTACGGTTTTCCCCAATGCACGATGCAAACTGAAGCTGTTGCGGATGGATCGTATCAAGGATCATCTCATGCTCGAGGAGGCGTTTGTAACCAATGAGGAACGGTATAGGGCTTCGAAGGGTGAGAAGGGGGGGCTTGAGCAGAGGCAAGAGGAGGAGAGAGGCAGGGTCGACGATATGCGTGGTAGCCCTATGGGTGTGGGTACGCTGGAAGAAATGATTGACGATGACCATGCTATCGTCTCAAGTACTACGGGACCTGAGTATGCGATGACTATCCGTTGCAGTGGCGCGTGCTGACTCAAACTGTTTAGGTACTATGTCTCAATCATGTCTTTCGTCGATAAGGATCTCCTCGAGCCCGGATGCTCCGTCCTTCTCCATCACAAGACCGTGTCGATTGTCGGTGTGCTTACGGACGACTCGGATCCGCTCATCACCGTGATGAAGCTTGACAAGGCGCCGACCGAGTCCTACGCTGACATCGGAGGACTGGAGCAGCAAATCCAGGAAGTTCGTGAATCCGTCGAATTGCCACTGCTCCACCCCGAACTGTACGAGGAGATGGGCATCAAGCCTCCGAAGGGTGTCATTCTCTATGGATCGCCTGGTACCGGGAAAACGTTGCTCGCCAAAGCCGTTGCCAACCAGACCTCGGCAACCTTCCTACGTATTGTCGGTTCCGAGCTGATCCAAAAGTACTTGGGTGACGGACCCAGGCTATGCCGTCAGATCTTCCAGGTCGCTGCAGAGCATGCTCCCAGTATCGTTTTTATCGATGAAATTGACGCTATTGGTACGAAACGTTACGAGTCCACCAGCGGCGGTGAGAGGGAAGTGCAGAGAACCATGCTGGAGCTTCTGAATCAGTTGGACGGCTTCGACGACCGCGGTGACGTCAAGGTTATCATGGCCACCAACAAAATAGAAACCTTGGACCCGGCCTTGATCAGACCTGGTCGCATTGACCGTAAGATTCTGTTTGAGAACCCTGACCGTAAGTCTTATTTATTTTTCCTGGTGTACGAGAGCCGATCGCTGACTAGTAATATAGAGGTTACTAAGAAGAAGATCTTTGCCCTCCACACCTCGAAAATGTCCTTGAGTGACGACGTCGACTTGGATGAGTTCATCAATCAGAAGGACGACCTTTCCGGTGCCGACATCAAGGCCATATGCACAGAGGCCGGTCTGCTTGCTCTCCGTGAGAGGCGAATGAGGGTCCAGATGCAGGACTTCAGAAGCGCCAGGGAGAGGGTTCTCAAGACCAAGACTGAGGGCGAGCCGGAGGGTTTGTACTTGTAATAGTTGAGATTCTGGGTGCAGCTTAGACGCTTTTGGGGCTTACAATGCGACGGATGGTATGAACCACCTGTTTACTTTACTTGACCATCGAGAAAGCAGCTTTTGTTTCAAGGTTCATCATATTGTCGTTGAGTGACTTTCAACCAATGCAATTATCCATGGCTACTAACAGTACTTTACAAAAATCGGGCAATCTTGAGGTCGAATCTTTCCCATTCTTTCTCATCTCCCCGTTTTCGACAATAGTGACTACAAAGACAAATGACAAACAAAGCTGACAGCAGACCGACAACCAAGAATCGCATAGCCATTCAAGAAAACCAAACGTTGTGCTAGAACTAAAAGAAGGCGCAACATATGGATTTCGGATGGAGGACGTGATCGAGATGACTAGATCTTTGCGTAGGCGGCCTTCTCGTTGCCGTACTTCTGGAGGTTGGAGATCGCCAGTTCGTTAAATGGCTGGGGGATCAAAAGTCAGTCTTCAGTCGATAAGTGATTCGAATTAGACGTACCTTCTTCTCAGCGTCGGTCATGCTTGCCCACTGCTTTGCAGCCGCCTTGGCCTTCTCGCTGACTGCATTGCCCTCCAGCGATTGGAACTTAGTCGCGTAAAAAGACATGAAAGCACCGGCGGGCCTCTTGGGGCTCCTGTGGTCGACAAGCAAGTCAGTGTATCCCGGGACTCCGTTCCTCTTGAGCCAGCGGCGAGCTTTGTTGGCCTTGTTGATGTCCTCAGCCGAGTGAGCCTCGATGAAAGCCAGGTAGCTGGCCCTCTGGGATTCAAGCGTGGCTTTGGCAATCTCAGCGTACCTCTATGGTTGCCACCGTTAGATCCACGAGCTGCGAGGAGGAGTTGTTTTTCGGTAGGGAAGGGGAACGTACAGCCTTGTCCGAATCGGGGAGCCTGGCGTAGGTTTCGGCAATGTCTTTAGTGATCAAGCCTTTTCCTGGAGCGGCCATGGTCTGGGAGATGAAGATATTGAATGGGGAGATGCGGGAAGTATGTTTGCATGGAGGCTTAAGAGCAAGCGCCTTCATGGTCTTCCTCTTGTTAACCGCACGAGCCTCTGCCAACCGTTCCTTCTTGGCCTCCTTCTGCTCCTGAGTCAACACCCTCTTGACAGGCTTCTTCTTCTTGACCGTTTTGGGAGCGGCTGCGGTCTTCTTTCCAGCAGCTGTCTTCTTTCCAGCAGCCGTCTTCTTTCCAGCAGCCGTCTTCTTAGCAGTAACCGTCTTCTTAGCAGCAGCCGTCTTCTTAGCAGCGGCCGTCTTCTTGGAGGCGGCAGTGCGGGTGGTGGCAGTCGACGCAGAGGCGCGCTTCTTGGGGGCAGCGGCGGCAGCGGCGGTCTTGGACTTCGCTGAGCCCTTGGCGGGGGTCGTGGCAGCGGTGACTTTGCCGCGAATACCCATTGGGATCACAGCAACATGAGGACGGAGGCTGATGACACGCGTAGGGATGACATGCAGCCGAGAGACCGGGCGGAGAAGACGACTGAGAGTGGTCGACATGGTGTTGCAGGGCAGACCGCTTGAGGTTCTTGCCAGTTAGGAAAGAAAATGGTGAATGCAAGTGTACAGGGGGAAGGTTTGGAATGCAAGTGCTTACCCGACGAATGTGGTGGTGATGGTTGGGTGGAATGGAGGTGGTTGAGTGGAGTGGGGAGGTGGCTGGGTGGAGTGGGGAGATAGTTTATGCGAGGTGGGGGCAGAAGGGGTTCTGGTTTGTTTGAGACGAACAGAGGGTGTGGGAGGTAGGGTAGGGTGGATTTGTGTGTGCCAGTTTCGCAGCCTACCCTAATTCGCTCCAACTATGACCAGTGTTGCATCATCGTCGCTCGAGCCTCACTCAATCGCAGCGACTCGGTACTTCCGGTCTTCCGAGTAAGTTATGCGCTCGTGCACCCCGCATCCCTATAAGAGGTTTGTCCGATGGAAAAGATAAAGCGACGTAGTTACTCGACTTTAGAACAGCAGATCTTGCCTTTCTCGCTACTGGCGCTCGGTCCTTAGTTACCAGCACCACGCGAACCTCCGTCGAACCGTCAATTGGCGTAACGACCCTTTGGCTGTTCATTCGAAAATTACTTGTCACTTTCAAATTTTAATGTCAACCGGTTAGTAGCATCTGCTGTTGGCACAGTCGTCGTCGCATCCAGTCCCAGTGGAGCACTCCGGGCCGTGGATCCGCACCGGAAGCCCCAACCGCAGCTGGTTTTACAGTGGGCTGGAAGGTTCTGGTTGCTGAGGATATTCGCAGGCTCGGCAGCCAGGCATTACGTCACTATCTTCCAGAAGAAAAAGCAACACGTGATGTATGTATCTACCTACATACGGTGAATGTTGGTTGGCGTGTGCAGTGTTGTCAACCGGGCGGCGGGCGGCTTGTATCTATGGTTGGTCCCAGGCCTACTGCAAACCGACTTTGAGATTTTGAGACTGGTGGCCCAGAAAGGTGTGGTGGCTGAGGTGTGGTGGCTGAGGTATGTGTATTGTGATGCTATGGTTTTGCGGCAACTTGCGTATTCCCTCACAGCCACCACGACACCTTCAATCAGCCATCCTTTAGATATCGTTTTCGTCTTCTCTTTCAGCTGCTGTCCTACTATCCAACGGCTAAAAAGAGTGGTGATTGTGTGAGATGGTTGGTCTTTCTGGCAAATAGCAAAAGAAAATTTTCAGGTAGCTGGGAGCGTGCTAAGAATATTGCGGCTAAATTATCAGGCGCCTGTATATAATAGCCACCTATCGGGCTTTCCAGGCCGGGCCGGCCTGGGCTTTACAGAAGTCCGGCCAGAACGGGACTACATAACCGGCCTCCGTTTGGCCGGGGGCCGGCCGCCCGGTTGCCTGGCTATCACGGGTGAGGATTTCCCAAGCCTTTATCGAGTGGGACAGGAAGATAGGAAGCAGATAGAAAGGGCAACAGTATGCATTGCAGCATTAGATATCACTCAGGTGTACCTGACACGTGATGCCAAGCTCCATGGCTAACCTCTGTCATATCATAGTGCAACACGACAAATCTAGCACGTCAACTCGCCTCCAGCACTTACACCTAAAACGTCTCCAACAATCCGGGTTGCCTGCACGATCGCTCGTAAAACGATACCAGGTTCCTGCGAACGAACCAACGAACGAACCACGATGGCACGCTACGGCTCGCGTTCCCGTTCGCCGACCTCGCGCACTGGAGGCGGCGGTGGAGGCTACTCAAAACGCAGCCGCGACGACCGGTACGATCCTCGGGGATCTCGGCCGCGAAGCCGCAGTAGAGATGTACGTGCAAACCCAGGAGAAATTTCTCTTGCGCCAGCGCCACTAAACCCAGAACCGCAACAGAGAAGGGATTATAGGGACCGTGATCACCGGGACCGTGGTGGACGTCGCGATAGATCCTCAGATAGGCGGAGAAGGGACGATTACTACGATTCTAGAGATGACAGGCGGAGGGATGAGAGGCCGAGGGATAAGGAGAGGGAAAGGGAAAGAGATAAACGTGATGGTGGGAGGCGATCGCGGTCGAGGGATAGTGTCCGCGGCGGCGATCGTTCAAGAAGGGACAGGGACCGCGACACGGATCGGGAGAGGGGCAGCGATGGCAGAAGAGATGACCACCGACGCGGCGAGCGGGATCGCGGAAGAGAGGTGAGAGGCTTCTGTGATGGTGCACGTACGGTTATTGATGGGAATGTCAAGTCTCCTCCCCCCACGGCCCAGACCGAAGACGAGAAAATACGGCAACGCAGGGAACGGCTGGAGGCTTGGAAGAAGAAGAAGGCCGAGGAGGAGGCGCAGAAGAAGGCTGCGTCGCCTGCCGCCATGTTGTCGGAACTCGAGAGACAGCGTTCGGTCTCGGTAGCGTCGATTACTTCAAAACCCGGGCAAGGAACTGCGAGGGTTCCTGCTCAACAAGCTACAACGTCCGCCTCCTTGTCCAATTCTAACACACCCCGTCCAAAGGCTGACCAAGGTTCCTCAGTGCCTCCAAGTGCTCCGTTGGGTATGTGTCCCTCGTCCGTCAATGATTGTGACCTGCATTACCATGTGCTGACTCAAGAAGGTCCCGCGAATGGATCGGCGCTACCTACCAACCGCCCCGTCTCGACCTTCGGATTCGGTGCTTCTAGGAAGAATGCCGACAAAGGAAAACGTACACTTGATTTCGGCGACGAGGAGTCTTCCAGGAAGAAACTTGAAAGGTTGCCCTCGCCGATCCCCGGTGAAGCTGATACGAACGGTGCGGTACAAGAAGACGTAGACGATGACACAGAGATGCAGGACGCCACAGAAGAGGAGTCTGCAGCAGCCGCCAGAGCAGCGGCGGAGCAGCGCAGGGAACGTGCCGAAGCTGCTGCGGCCCTCGACGCCGCTACGGCAATGGACGTGGAGCCCGAGGCACCCGCCGCTCCTCCGGTTGAAGAGGAAGAAGAGGAAGAAGAGGCCGATCCTCTGGATGCCTTTATGGCCAACATCAGCACCTCGGTTGCCGCCGAGGCTCAGCCCAAGACCCGGCCAACGGATGGTGCGGAGCTTCTCGGTGACGACGAGATTGACTTGGTTGCCAATGAACAAGATCCGGACGACATCCTCGCTATGGCTGCAAAGCTCAAAAAGAAAGAACTGCCAACCGTCAATCACTCCAAGATCAATTACGAGCCTTTCCGCAAGAGCTTCTACGTTGAGCCCATTGAGCTAGTTGAGATGAATGAGAAGGAAGTTGACGATCTGCGCCTTGAGCTCGATGGTATCAAAGTTAGGGGTCAAGATGTGCCGAAACCAGTTGTCAAGTGGAGCCAGTGCGGTCTCCCATCGCAAAGCTTGAATGTCATCCAAAATCTAGGATATGATAAGCCGACCTCGATCCAAGCACAGGCTATTCCGGCCGTCATGTCGGGCAGGAATGTCATTGGTGTTGCCAAAACAGGATCCGGGAAGACCATCGCCTTCTTACTCCCCATGTTTAGGCACATCAAAGATCAACGGCCGCTGGACTCTCAGGATGGGCCCATTGCCCTGGTTATGACTCCTACGCGAGAGCTAGCCGTCCAAATTTTCAAAGAGTGCAAACCGTTCCTCAAGGCTCTCAACCTCAGGGTGAGTCCGATCGTTCTTCACTTTTACGGACATTTTCATCTAACAATTAACAGGCTGTCTGCGCGTATGGAGGATCTCCTATCAAAGATCAAATCGCCGAGGTCAAACGTGGCGCCGAAATCATTGTCTGCACACCTGGCCGAATGGTGTTCCTCCTTGCTGCCAACGGTGGCCGCGTCACGAATTTGAAGCGAGTGACCTACATCGTTCTCGACGAGGCAGATCGTATGTTTGATATGGGATTGGAACCTCAGGTTATGAAGATTGTTGGAAACACCAGACCCGACAGACAGACAGTTTTGTTCTCTGCCACATTTCCTCGACAGGTACGTCTCCCTATAACTTGCAAATGCACGATCTGACGGAACCCCCAGATGGAGGCGCTGGCCCGTAAGATCCTTGTGCGGCCTGTTGAGATCGTAGTTGGCGCTCGCAGTGTGGTTGCACCCGAAATCACCCAGATCGTGGAAGTTAGGTCCGACGCCAACAAATTCGTGCGGTTACTTGAACTTCTCGGCGAACTGCACGATAAAGACGAAGATGCCCGGTCATTGATTTTCGTCAATCAGCAAGAGTCAGCTGATGGGCTTCTCAGAGACCTCATGCGAAGAGGGTACCCATGCATGTCCATTCATGGTGGTAAGGACCAGGTCGATCGTGACTCTACTATTGTTGATTTCAAGAACGGTGTCGTCCCGGTCCTCATCGCCACTTCGGTTGCCGCGCGAGGTCTCGATGTTAAGCAATTGAAGTTGGTGGTGAACTACGACTGCCCCAATCACATGGAGGACTATGTGCACAGAGTGGGCAGAACAGGACGTGCTGGGAATACGGGAATTGCTGTCACGTTTATCACCGAAGAGCAGGATCGATACTCGGTTGATATCGCGAAGGCTTTGAGGCTGAGCAAACAGCCAATTCCTCCGGATGTACAGAGGCTTGTAGATGGTGAGGCATCCTCTTTTTCTTCCGTTTTACATCACACCAACTGACGGTTGTAGGATTCAACGAGAAGGTCAAATCCGGAAAGGAGAAGGCCAGCTTCTCTGGCTTTGGTGGCAAGGGTCTCGAACGTCTGGATGCAGAACGTGACATGGCGCGCCGAAGAGAGAGGAAGCAATTCGGCGAAGAAGGCGGCGACGACGCGGTGGAAGAGGTCGAGACGACGGAGGACACTGTAGTCAAACCTCTCGGTAGCGCCGTTGTCGCCAAAGCGAGCACTGCTACCGGACCCTCCCTCGATGGCGAGATCGTGGTGCACAGACGCGGCACTGAGAATGCTCTCGATCGTGTCAAGCAGGCTGCTTCTGCTGTGGACAATCGTCTGAAGAAGAATGGCGAGTTGAGGTCTGGTGTTCCCATCGACAACAAGGGACCCGATGCTGGAGCGTACCACGCAACCCTCGAGATCAATGACTTTCCCCGTTAGTTGCCTGCCCCTTCTTTGATACTGCGGATGATAAAACTAACGATCCCACAGAGAAAGCTAGATGGGCTGTCACGAATCGCACGAACATCGCCAAGGTGCTCGAGCAAACAGGAACATCCATCACCACGAAGGGAAGCTACTACGCGCCTGGCAAAGCACCGCAGCCCGGACAGGATCCCAAGCTGTATATCCTGGTGGAAGGAGATACCGAACTTGTTGTTACAAACGCTATGCGAGAGCTCAAGAGACTACTGGCCGAAGGTACGGCGGCAGCGGTGGATAGTGAGAATAGGGCGCCAGCCGGTGGACGTTACAGCGTTGTTTGATGTCGCTGCTTTAGCACATGCTGTATTGATGTTGCGGATCCAGGTAATACTGTACACACAAATAGATATCTTGCGCCGTGATAATGCACAGTCAAAATGAATGTCTTCATTGCACCGTAATCGCTCATGCACACACCCCCTCACCGAGTTATCGCGTGTCCGCTGTCTGTGGTATAATTCAATCGTGAGATCCCCGTCCACACCATGTATCATAGCTTCGTGCTTGAGCTCCTGTGGCTCACGTCTCACGTCTCACGTCTCACGTCTCACCCTCCTCCGCTTCTCCCCCCCCCCCCTCGCAGCGAGTCACCATCAATCCCAAACCAACTGTTCCCGCTGCCCCTTCGTTCTGCCCAGCTCGGCCAGATGCTGATTGTGCGACTTCCGCTTCTGCTCATCCAGGCGACTGGCCAGCTTCCCCGTTGGCTGCCTCGAATTCCGCGCCTGCCGTCGTCGCCGCCGTCCCGTCAGTCAACTGCACGCCACATTTTTCCCGCTCCTCCACATAGTCTGATAGGCACATACCTCCGCAGCAGCAGCAGCAGCACTCCTTGGATCATCCGCCACGCCTCTGGGCGAGTCGGAGGAGGACGAGGAGGCGGGGGCTAGAGTGCGTCCCCCCCCTCCGATCTTGGATTTTTGGGCAGGAACCGGCGTTGTCGTCGCTGTGGAGCCGGCGGCTGGCGGCGCGGTGCCGAGTACTCGGCCTGGAGAAGAGAAGTTCGCCGACGGCTTGCCGCAGAGGTTGCCCATTTTTTATTTTTACTTCTGAAGCTGGGGAGGGAGGATGAGGATTTTTGCGCGGAGAGTGGCGGGAAGGGCGACGGGAGATGAGCACTGTGGTGGTGTTGGTGTACGTACGTGTGGAGGGGGGATGGCAGATGGGCACAACATGTAATATACATAGCCCCCGAATGCGTGGCTTGGGAGGTTCGGTTCCTTTCCGGAGTGGAAGGTTGTTTCATAGGGGGCGGCTCACTCTATTCCATCTCGGCCTTGTCTGCAGCCTTCCGGCGTGCGGCACAGATGAGCGAGAGAACGGAGTATATACTCTACGGTGGCCTGGCCCAGCGTCGTACACACGTAGCAAGTCCGATGTGTAGCTGGATAGGACAGCAGGCTGCTGGATGGGTGGTAGCTCAGCTCTATGCCACGGACATGAGTAAGCACCCAGGTACGTAAGCATGATCAGTAACCAGGTTCTAGATAGGAAGACTGTAATCGCTTGTTTGCCCCCTTCCGCCGCACACGGGAGAACACATAGATGATACTCCGCACATCTCCACGCTCCGGGCACAAAAGCAAGATCCGCTCTGCGCTGCTGCTTGCGCAGGCAGGCGGGATCGTTACCTGGATGCGTGGACAGCGAGCGGACGAGCCCCGATGGCCCGAGGAGCGGAGACGCCCACCTTACCCTGCCTGCATGCGTGGGGAGCACGATACAAAACGTGCCCTCTGCACCAGGCAGGGAGGATCGATGTTGAATGCAATGACGGCGTCGATGGTAGAGGGCGAATCTAGAGATATCCACCCACCCAGTGGGACGGATAGCACACTGTCAGAGCGAGCAGAGCAGAGCATCAATGCGGGAACCTTGGTGGCTACCCAGCTAGGGAACCAACCGAGAAGGATCGGCCTGCAAGAGCGACAGAAGCGATTCTTTCTCCGCTGCAGACCCGTCCACCCAGTCCACCCCACCCCACACACCAGCCCACCCAATAGTCAGCCGTGGAGAGTGTGTCCTCCCGCCGACCGGCGCCCAGACACAGACCGGCCAGAGACCGTCCTCTCCCTGCCATCCATCCTCTGCAACCCTCAGAGCTCGCTCCTTCGCTATGATGTCGTCCTCCTCCGCTTTTCACAGTTCTACGTCCGCCAGCAGCCGAAAACGTTCGTCTCCATCCCTTCCCGAGCAACAGCAGCAGCAGCAGCAATGCGAACTGCCAGACTGCCTCCCCCCGGACCACCACCACCACCACAGCAACTACGGCAACTACGGCAACTACGGCAACTACGGCAACTACGGCAACTACAGCACTATTCACGAGCAACAGCAACACGTGAACCTCGACTTCAACGATCCGGTATTCCGTCACATCTTCGCCGACATGCCGGCGAACGTGGACGACGGCTGTAGCTCCTGCTGCGACAACGACAACTGCGTCGATAAATGTGAGAATGATGACTGCTGCGACGACTGTCCGGATGAATGCGATATCGATGCCGTCCCGCACTGCAGTCTGGACGACTGCAAGGTCGTCTCGGCTTCGCCGCCGTCGTCGGCGTCGTCGTGTCCTGGGTCACCATGTGTGCAGACGGCCGGCGCGGCCTGTCAGACTGTGCTCTGCGAGGACGAGATCTGTCCCGTCGATGCGGGCGCCTGTGGCGCTGTGTGCGTCGAGACGATCTACTGTCACGATACCGCTTGCAGGGAGGGGGAATGCCTGACGTTGCCGTGTGCGGTGCCGTGCTCTGTGTCCGATAGCAGCCAAACTATCCGCAGGGAGTACAGCTGCCACGGGGGGAAGATCCCGGCTGCACCCACTACCCACGAGCCGTCACTGGCTGTTTCGTACCATGGCGGCGGTGGCGGCGGGGGCGGGGGCGCTCACAACTGTGTTTCGTTCCACGTCAACAATGCGAATTTCAACCGTTGGCAGAAGCCTGTTCCGAGATGCGCCGAGACGGAGCATTACGCCAGCATCGCACCGGATAGTCTGACGTTGGATCCCACGCATCTTCCGCCGTTCGATGCACTCTCCGGCAATCAGTTCTACTCCGGCAACAATGTTAGTGTTTGCGCTCCAAGGTGGTTGAAAGAAACGGAAACACCGCTACACCCATCGCCGAAACGTCGTCGGATCTCGGAATCGATGCCGGCCGCTACCCCAACTTTCGACCATAGCTACTCGACCACGCCATCCTCCACCGCTCCCACGCCCGTGTCCTCGAACCTTGGGGACTTGGATTGCCTGTGGGACCACAACTGTGACGAAACCTTCTTTGACAGCCTGTCCCTGCAAAACCACATCCAGCACGCGCACATCGGCAACTCGCAGCAGCTCGACGCCCTGACATGTCTCTGGGACGGGTGCGGACAGGAGACCCCGGACCCGAACAGCCTCTTCGACCACGTCAAATACCACCACGCACCTCCACCCAGCAAGTTGGTCTGCATGTGGGAGGGATGTCGTGCCACAGCCAGCACTGAAGCCGAACTGCAGTCGCACATCAATGTTGCTCATCTCCCGTTCGATTCCCAGTGCAAATGGAACACATGTGACCTGCTGGTCCCCGATCTCGAGCAACACGTGCAGATGCAGCATCTTGGCCCACAGACCGAGAAGTCGTCGGGGGCCGGGACGAGGACGTGTCAGTGGCAGGACACAGACAAGGACGGGAACGTCCATACCTGCGGCATGCCCTTCGAATCTTCGGCGGTTCTGCAGCAGCACGCGAAGGAAGCGCACATCAATGAGCTGAGAAAGAAGACGGGGTATTTCTGCCATTGGGAGGGATGCAATCGTAGGGATAAGCCGTTCAGTCAGAAGGGGAAAGTCGAGCGGCACCTTCAGACGCACACCGGATGTAAGTACCCGCCACCGGCTCTCCACACCGCGCAAGTGCTGACCCCGTGGTTGCAGTCAAGAGCTGCACGTGCGAAGAGTGCGGCAAAGAATTCTCAGCGCCACAGGCACTGCAGCAGCATATCCGCACGCACACCGGCGAGAAGCCGTACAAATGCGACGTGAGTGGGCCCAACCCTCCACCTCATCGGTTTCCTCGTACTGATCGAGTTGCAGTTCTGCGGCAAAGAGTTCGCCCAAGGCTCGGCAATGACCATGCACAAGCGTGTCCACACAGGGGAACGACCGCTGATGTGTGATTACCCCGGGTGCGGAAAGAAGTTCTCCGAGAGCAGTAACCTGGCGAAGCATCGGAAGAGTGTGTTCCTCTTGTTTCCTGAGCGGTGTGGGCGATGCTGACGGTGGTGGGGACGTACAGCACACAATCCGGTCGGCCAGCATGTTTGTAGCTTTCCTGGGTGCGATCGGTCGTTCCACCGACTTGGTGGGTGATTCCTTCCTGCGAGGGGCGGCGGGAGAGGCTGACGAAGAGACAGATCAGATGAAGAGGCATCAGAAAACGCACGGGGTGGTGATTTCGACCAGTCTGGACTGATATCTTGTGGAATGGACCTTAAGCATGTATGTAGGAAGAGGAGAATCTTGGGGGTTCGTTTCACTTGTTTGCCTGTTCGACTCGCCGAAGATATAAGACGCGGAATTGATATGTATTAATGAAATGCAATATACACGGGGAAAACACCGTGTTCACCTTTTCCGAGCTGGGATGCACCTCCAGCCGAACGGCTCCGTCAAGGGTTCGTGCGTGCGTTGCTGGCGCATACATATGTACGCCCCCGCCAGCACGTCTCTGATGGGACATCCCCACCCTCGGCATTCCGTGCGTATGATACGAGATATTCTAGACGCGACGATGCAACCAACTACTCTACTCTAGTATAATACCTACATAGTAAGTACCTGCGTAGTTAGACGGCGTAGAACGGGCAGAGATCAAGTAAGCCGCGTAAACACGCAAAGCCGGGGGGCAGGCGGCGGCGGTAATTATCGCGCTCCCTATGTAACCACATACCTATATACACAGTTACCGTCAGAGCGAGCCTCTCGGATAGCTGCAGCTTCCGGTGTGGGGAAATTGTGGGATTGCTTGCCCCTCCGTGAGAGTGCGAGTGGAAATTTCCATTCCATTCCGATCCATTCCAGTGTCGGTGAGTGATGTGTTGTGCGAGGCGCGAGACGCTACGTATGTATGTAACTTTGCTAGTGATAGAGAGAAAAAAAAACGGCATTAACTACATCTTTGTACACCACATCAATTCTATCCCGGGGGGGGGGGGTTGCTACTGTTTCCAACTATGCGCTCCGGTATCCAGTCCCCAGCTCCAGCTCAGGAAGAGTGAATGCTATGTATGTAGCCCATAGATAGTTACACATCTAGCTGGCCATTCATCCTCTAGAGCGACGGCCGCCTCGACTCCGCCATCCGGGCATTGGGCGAGCAAGTGCGATCGGCGTGTATCTACATACGGCTCTTAGCTTGATGCGGGGAACCCTTGCCGGGGTTTGGGGAGAACCGTGAGGTTTATTTTATTTTATTTTATTTTATTTTATCCGCAGTCAATTGCATATAACATGTAAGTACATATGTAAGTACCAAGTATGTAAGTACCTGCTCCAACCATCTACCCAAGTACCTACTCTACATATCCAACCGACCAGCAGATTGGGATTGTGCGTAGCTTTGTACTCTATGTATGTAAGTATCTATGGAGCTGTCCCCGCCAAAAAAAAAAAAAAAAGAGCATCATCCCCACAGCTAGGCTCCGGCCCCTGCGTCGTGTCCGTGGGTCACGAGCTTGGTTACGTCGTTGCGGGGGGTAAGAATGAGCATCGAGCGGCTATTCACGGCATTCGACGCGCCAACAGGCCGCCGGCCGTTCACCAGTAACTATCCATCTCACCGCCTCCTCCACCACTCTACCTCGATCTCCACTACCACCACCACCACCACAATCTCAATCGCCCCCCCCCTCACCGAAATGCGTTCCCTCCTCCTCCTCCTCCGCCGCCCCCGCTTCCTCCCGCACGCGGCCCTCTCCCAGCGCAGCTTCGGGACGTCGCCGGTCCGGCCCGCGGTAAAGCCGTTCCTGCTGGCCGACATCGGCGAGGGCATCCGCGAGTGCGAGGTCATCCAGTGGTTCGTCGAGCCCGAGGCGCGCGTCGAGCAGTTCGATAAGCTGTGCGAGGTGCAGAGCGATAAAGCGTCCGTCGAGGTACTTTTCTTATTTCTAGCGGGTGGGGGTGGCGGAAGGAGGGAACGCGCAAGGGGGAATGCTGACGCGCGAGGATACAGATCACGAGCAGGTTCGACGGGGTCATCAAGAAATTGCATTATCAGGCGGGCGAGATGGCGATCGTGGGGAAGGTACCTTACCTTACCTTACCTTGCGGGGAGGTGAATGGTCCATGTGGGATGGAACTAGCTAACACCCTGCGTGTTCTTTCTGCTGCCGATCTAGCCACTGGTGGATATTGACCTAGCGGCAGAAATCGCGGACGATCCGCAATTGGGCTCGGCGGGGCCATCGCAGGCATCCGAAAATGCGGTCTCGACGGCGGCGGCGGCGGCGGCGGCGGAAGCACCAACCCACACACGGACGGAGAGAACAAGGAACGGCACATTGGCCACGCCGGCGGTCCGCATGGTCTCGCGGGAGCTGGGCGTGAACATCGCCGACGTCGACGGCACCGGGAAGGATGGCCGGGTCTTGAAGGAGGACGTCGTCCGGTTCTCCTCGTCGTCCGGGGATGTTGTGGGGGCTAGCACGCCGGCCGCGGGCCAGCAGGAAGAGATCGTGGCGCTCACGCCGGTCCAGCACCAGATGTTCAAGGTGATGACGGCGTCACTAGGGATCCCGCACTTCCTGTACAGCGACGAGGTGGTGCTCGACGCGCTGGCGCGGGTCCGCGGCACGCTAGCGCCTACGCAGCGACTGACGTACCTGCCGTTCGTGATCAAGGCGGTGTCGGTGGCGCTCGCCGAGTATCCGCTGCTCAACAGCCGCGTGGACGCGTCGGGCGCGGAGAAGCCGCGACTGGTGCGGCGGGCGGCGCACAACATCGGCGTGGCGATGGACACGCCGCTCGGCCTGCTGGTGCCGAACATCAAGGACGTAGCGCGCCGCAGCATCGTCGACGTCGCGGCGGAGCTGCTGCGCCTACAGGCCGCCGCCGCCGTCGGGAAACTGGCGCCCGCCGACCTCGCCGCCGGCACCATCACCGTCAGCAACATCGGCAACATCGGCGGCACCGTCGTCGCGCCCGTCATCGTGTCCAGCGAGGTCACCATCCTCGGCGTCGGCCGCGCGCGCACCGTGCCCGCCTTCGCCGATGACGGCGCGGTCGTGCCTAGGAGCGTCGTCAACTTCTCGTGGAGCGCCGACCACAGGGTCGTCGACGGCGCCACCATGGCCCGCATGGCCGCGAGGGTCCGCGAGCTCGTGCAGGAGCCCGAGAAGCTGCTCGTGGGGTTGAGGTGATGGGGCTGTTTGTATGTATGTAACTATGTGTCGATTTGATTGATCGATTGATTGTGCGCAACGATTGTGCGGATTGGGCTGTGCTGGGCCGGGTCGGCTGGACGGACGGACGGGGATGATCGAGGATACCATAGATTCGCCTATAATGAAGCAAGATAATGCAAGATAATGAAGAGTTTGCGCTACAGCGAGTACAAAACATACTACCCTACACCCTACAACGTGGGGTCGTGGCATCGTGAAGATCATATGATAGTCGTTGTCAAAAGTGACCGTAAAAACCCGCAACGCTACCTTCTTTCTTTCCTTTTTCTTCTTTTTGTTTCTTGCTTTCTGGGATTGGATGGGACTATTCGATTGGCTTCCCCCCCCCCACCCCAAGACTTGTGGGGTAAATCGATTAGCGGGGTGGAACAGGATGGAGAAGCGGTCAAATAGCAAAAACCCCGGGGAAAAAACCTCCTACTAGATACCGCCAGAAGGAAAGAAAGAAAGGCAAAAAAGACACCTGGGGAAAAAAAGAAAAAGAAAAAAGAAGAAAAAAGGTAAGAGCGCCGGAGACCCGAACACGCCGCACGGTGATGATTTATAAATAAATAATGGAGAGAAAAAAACAAAACAAAAAAGGAATAATCCGCAGTTAGCCAAACACCCACGCCCAAGCCCAGAAAAGTCCCAGAACAGCATTTCAAAGTTTGCGTTCGAAAAGAAAAGGAAGAAAAGGAATAGAAAAAACAGAAAAAAAAACCCCAGAAAAAAACAACCGGAATCCAATCAATCAATGTGGGCAAAAAAAAACAAGAGTCCACAGACAAGCTAAACGATGTCCAGGTAGAGAAAGGGAAGGCTACAGTCCAACACACTTATAAAAATAAAACCAAAAGCCCCAACACTGCAATCCCCCCTTCTGTCTTCCGTCATACGTGCTCGTCCATGACTCTGGTAACTTGGTTCATGCTGGCATCCAGCACCGAGTCCAGCGTGCCGCCGACGTCAATGGCGATGACGTCCGTCTCCGTCTCGTCGGGCTCCTCTAGCGCCTCGAACTGGCTCGCCACCATGTCGTCTTTCATGTAGTGACCCTTCCGTGCACGAACGCGCGTGAGCAGCAACTCCTTGTCGGCGCGCAGGTAGACGAACCGCATGACCACATCGTCGGCCTCGAGGCCGGCGCGTCGGATCACGTCGCGGTACTTGCGCTTCAGACAGGAGCAGGTGACGACACAGCCGGGTGCGCCGTTCTCGAGCTCGCCGACGGCTTGCTTGCGGATCGTCTCGAGCCAGTCCCAGCGGTCGTCGTCGGTCAAGGGGATGCCGCTAGCCATCTTGTCGACGTTGCTCTGAGGATGGTACTGCAACGGCGGGGGGTCATGTGTCAGCGAGGGGGGAGGACGAAGAGGAGGAGGGAAGAGGTGGCAAAAGCGGGTGGACATACGTCGTCGCCTTCTATGTAGGGTAGGTCCAGCTGCTTCGCCAGGTGGATGGCCACCGACGACTTCCCGCAGCCGGCTGGGCCGGTGATGATGAAGATGTGCCGGTACGACGGCCGCGGAGCGGGTCGGGAGTGTACTTTGCCCATCGAGCGGAGAGATGCCGAGGACGTCGAGGGAGCGACGAGGCTCCCTACGGACTCGTATTTAGTTACCATCGTGGACGTCTGTGGTGGGGGGATGGTTCGACAGCCCGGCGGTTGAGGTCCCGCAACGAAGGGAGGTGCAGATGTCCGTTTGTTAACGGTTGGGTAATCGAATCGTCAAAGGCGACTACGGCGGTATGTCGGAGAGGGCAGCAAAAGCAATTGCCAACCGGGAGCAGGAGGAAGACGCGGAAGATGCAGACAGTCCAGCGGGAGGAGGGGGAGTGGCAGCAGCAGCAGAGGAGTCGGCCGCGGGAGTAGCAGGAGATGCGTGGATCCAGGGGACAGGAGAGTGCAGGTTTTCGTTTGTATGTACGCACAGTCGTGGAGCGGGATCCGGATGGGTAGCGGGGAGGAAGAAGCGATTGACCCGGAGCGGAGAGTGGGGAGACATCTGGAGCTTATAAGCAGGGAGAGCAAGCAGATGGGATTGTGTCAGAGGCCGGAGCCAAGTGCTGGAGCGCGAATCGGCCGTGCGCGCTGCTTAGCGGATGGGATGCTGTGTTGCGCCGCCTAGGCACGGTGGAGGCAAGTGGTGTCGGTGGTGTCGGTGGTTGGCGGCGGAGGAGAAGGAGGGTGTGGTCGGTGTCGGTGGTCGGTGGCCGGTGGTCGGTGGTGGGTGTCCCCGGTAGGGCGGCGGCTTTGCGAGGGACCTGGGGTCATCTCCCCAGGAAAGCGACGGATATCGCCCCCGGGCGAGTCACGAGGGCACACCGCAATCACCATCGACATCCGCCGCCCCCACGAGGCGAGTCCCAGTCCGTCCCAGCGCGGGTCCTCGCTGTCTCCTCTCCACCGCGCCGCACGGGAGGGTTTGATTTTGGCCGGGTCCGGCGCAGTTATAGTTGTCGCTTTTGCAGCTACCGCCACAGATTTGGATGGCGGAGGGAGGCAGGAGGATCGCTGTTGCATTGGATTGGATTGGGTCCGCGGAAGAGTCCATCCAGTCAATCTCGGAGACACGCCCATCCGCATTCAATACACCCCGCATTGCAGGGCAGGCGCGTATGTAGATACGCTACGTTTCGGCGGCGGAGGAGGAGGGGAAGGAAAGGAAAGAAGGAAACGATGGATAGCTCGCGGCCCTGTCTCTCGGTGTCTCCGTCTCCGTCTCCGTCCGTCTGTCTCCGCGCTGGTGTCCGAATGCGGACGCCTGGCTGGAGCGCCCGTCTCGAGGCTCCAGCTGAGTCTCCATCTCGAGGCTCCAGCTCCAGCTCATACGCCACTGCGGATCCTCTGCCATGCTCGCCATCGCAATCGTCCTCCCCTCGATCGCAATCGTCATCATCACCTGCAACATTCGACAGCCGTCATATATTCGAGGAGGAAGGGAAGGGCTGGATCCGGTGGACCAAAGCGGGAATTTCGAATTTCGCGGACGTGGGATGACATGATGCAGCCGTACATCATGAGTTGGCGGTAAGGGTTGGCGGTGGTCGTTTTAGTTGCATGGCATCGATGTAAAGCGTGGGGGGGCAAAGCGAAAGGGACGAGCATGCTGTATGACGATCTTCGCGCAACCACGACACCGCAGCAGACAATGTTCCGGTGTGAAGATACTCTCTCTCTCCCTCTCTCCACGTCTCTCTCTCTCCACGTCTCGCGCTCTTCCTCTCCCCCGCTCTTTCCCCTCTCGCGCTCTCTCCTCTCCCCCGCTCTCGCAGTCACTCACGCAGCCACTGTGCACTAGACCGACGCTCGCTCCGTCTAGTGCAAAACCAATGAATCGCTGAAGAAAAAAAACTGCATTTCTTCGACCAACGGACTGGGGGGGCCCCGGAAAACAAGAGCATTCGGCTGGGAGTTCTTGGTCAAGTCCAGAGTCTAGATATCTAGTTTCTCCTTTTCTCCTTGGCGTCGGACGGAGAGCGTGGCCGTGGGGCCGGAGCGGAGCCGGCGTTGATCGTGAGACCTGGCGGATCTTTGGGAGTTCCTCCTTCCGCTTCCGCTTTTTCTTTTTCTTCTTCTTCTTCTTCTTCTTCTTCTTCTTCTTCTTTCCACGGGTGGAATATCTCCACTGCTCCCTTCTTCCCCTCCGCCGTTCCTGCGTACTCGACGTGGGCGTGTCTGTACGAGACTTTCGATCCTCCGTGGGGTATCTGCGCTTCCAAGCAGCCCGAGATCGGCCGTCTCGGATCGACCGGCCTTCGCCCTGCTTTGTGCTGCTGGAGATCCGATGACGAAAGACGATGGCGGACACAATCGCCGTACCGGCCATCAGGCGGCGGCGATGCGGCAGCAACTATTCCCGCCGTCCGTCCGTCGCCAAACACCCAAATCACGGGCGGATTTGGGTCCTGCGCGGCCGTGGGTAACTACATAGCGGCGAAGTGCTCTTTGCTTTTGCGTATGCTTAGATGTGCTTATGCTTTTGGGGGAACGACCGCATGATATGCGGCGATAGCCGAAATCTCTCAAGGGTAGCTCGCGTGAGGCTGTTGCTCCGTTGAATGCAGCTGTTTTCCCCTCCACCCACCGCCAACAACAACAGCAACAACAACAGCAGCAGCAACAACAACCGGCCAGCTGGAACGCAACCCGCTGTTGGTTCGGGATGGACCTCCTCTCTCGCGGCGGAGACCTGCCCACGCAATACGGACCACCACACACCATCCGCACTTTCTCGCTGGGCGGGGTGCTGGCCAAGCACGACGCAGCCTCCGTGACCTCGGCCACTCGCCGCCGCCGTGCGCCCCCACCTCCGGATCTGCCCTCCTTCTCTCGTTCCGACTCGTCTTTGCTTTTGCCCTCGCCGGCCAATCGCGACGGCGTCCAGCACGCATTCGAGAGCTGGCTAAGCCAGCTAGCCGCATCGGGCGAATCCCATGCCATGCACCCCAGTTTTTTCCCTCTCTCTCGAGCAGAGCAGCGGGCGAGCGAGCAAATCGCCGCGCGTCGTGCCAGATGCTCTCCGTCGAGAAGAGGAAGAAGAAAAGAGCGGCAAGCACAACCCCCATACACAACCCCCAAATACCTCCGGCATAGGAAGGGATCGAGCTGAGCTGACCGGACTACGATCGACTCGGCCACATGGAGAGCTGGGCAGACGTCAACGCTGGAGATCTCTGCTGTACGTACGCACATCCGCGAAGGCTGAATTGCGGCGCTCCGGCTGCGCACGATACGTGGATGGGTAGATGGAGCTTCAGCTGCTGCTTCCGCGTGTTCTGGCCAAAACGCAGTCGTGCATCGCCCGATATGCCGCGGTATCAACCATCCAGCGGAGCGATACGCCAGCCACCCATCCACCTACACACGCCTATCGACATCACCACAGCAGCCCACGGGCCATCTACCTAGATACACATCTACATACATACGTGCACGCATATCTATACTGCGCGCGGATTCGCAGCGCCGCCAATGCGAGGCGAGGCAATGCGAAAGCGCGAATTCGGGGGCGTCGCATGTGAGTGCATACAGACATTATCGGGGACCGCCTACAGCATGTGTGCGTGCGGGCGGAGCGTTCGGTCAATCGGACGTCGACGTTCGGCCGTCGCGGGGCGCATCACGAGACGGCTGCACGGTGCGCATGGACGAGCGGTCGAGCGCATGGATGGAGTGCTCGCTCGCTCGATAGGGCTGGAGGGGCGCGGTCGCTGCGGTTGAGTGCGTTGGGATCGGACGCGACGGAGCCCCAATCCACTCGATCCGTTTCGGATGGGACAGCAAGAATGCGGGATAGAGTTGGGGGAGGGGCTCTCTTTCTTTCCCTTCGAGACGGAGCTGCGTTGTTGCATGCGTGTAGGGTGGTCACTGCTCGCTCGGAGAATGTAGGCATGTATGTAGCATGTAGATAGAGCAGCATAGGTTAGGCAGCAGGTGGGGTGGTGGTGGTGGTTGGTCTGTGGTTTGACGTGCATCGGCGACAAAGGGGAGAGCGAGGAAGAAGAAGCAAACAATAGGGGAGAAAAAAAAACGAAACGAACGGAGAAATGGAAATCCAATAGCCGCAAATTGTCCGCATGGGGCGCATTTTGCTTCGTACATATGTAGTCGGCTTCCCCCGTTTGGCGCTATTAAGCAGCCAAAGACAGCAGGCGCTCACTCAAGAGATATCTACTCTGGAGTAGTTCTCCTCTGGGAACCCCTGGTCCACTTGAGCCTCATCGCCCCTTGTGCGACCTGGTTACACCCCCCGAGCTTCCCCTGGTTTCGAGCTTCCCCTCCACAGCCAACCAACCGCCCGACCGCCCGCCCGCCCCCCCCCTCCCCCCCACCGTTCGCCGCCCCCCCATTATTTCGCCTCCCCCCAATGTCGTACTTCTTCTCCACCCCACTCGATATCGACATCCGTCTCGACGATGTCGACGACAAGCGGCAGATGGTCGACATCAAGCTCGACAAGAACAGGAAGGAGAAGTGTCCGCTGTACTCGGACGGCGAGACCGTCAAGGGCGCCGTCACCATCCGGCCCAAGGATGGCAAGCGCCTGGAGCACACGGGTATCAAGGTGCAGTTTATCGGCACGATAGGTTCGACTCCTTCTGTCCCCCCATCGGCCGCATTACGTGTCTGAGAGGCGGGGGAAAGAAAAAGAAAAGAAAAAAAAATAGAAACGATTGCTGAGCGGAAGGATGTTGCACTTCTCTAGAGATGTTCTTCGACCGGGGAAACCACTACGAGTTCCTCTCTCTCGGACAGGAATTGGCGGCGCCCGGCGACCTCCAGCACCCGCAAACGTTCGAGTTCGAGTTCAAAAACGTCGAGAAGCAGTACGAGTCGTACAATGGGATCAACGTCAAGCTGCGCTACTTCCTGCGCGTGACCGTCTCGCGGCGGATGGCGGACGTGATACGGGAGAAGGATATCTGGGTCTACTCGTACCGCATCCCGCCGGAGAGCAACAGCTCGATCAAGATGGACGTCGGCATCGAGGACTGTCTGCACATCGAGTTCGAGTACTCAAAGTCCAAATACCACCTCAAGGACGTCATCGTTGGCCGGATATACTTCCTGCTGGTGCGGCTTAAGATCAAGCACATGGAGCTGTCCATCATTCGGCGGGAGACGACCGGGACCCCGCCCAACCAGTACAACGAGAGCGAGACCCTAGTGAGGTTCGAGGTATTTAGGCCCTGCGATGCGGCGGAAGTTCTTTGTCTCTCACTTTCCGTGCTGCCGTTCTGACCGAGGGCTGTGTTTGCGGACAGATTATGGATGGCTCGCCATCGAGAGGTACCCGCGTGCATCGTCGAGCCGCTTTGATTTTCCAAGCTGACCGCTGCAGGCGAAACGATCCCCATCCGGCTGTTCCTGGGCGGCTTCGACCTCACTCCGACCTTCCGCGAGGTTAACAAGAAGTACTCGACGCGCTACTACCTGAGTCTGGTCCTGATCGATGAAGGTGCGCGCACCCATACTCCTCGGGCCTGGGTGGCTCGGCGCTGACAAACTCTAGACGCTAGACGATATTTCAAGCAGTCCGAGATTGTTCTCTACCGACAGCAGCCTTAGGGCGCTTCGGGAGTCAGCATACATAGTTGGGGGGGGAGCGGGCACCCGTCGACGTGCCGTCTGTACCCACTTAATAATACCAGACGTTGCAATGCCCCACCCCGTCGTGATCGTGAGGCCCGTGTAAAACATTCGACCGGATGCCGTCTGTGCTCTTGTCGTCGGCGATTGCTGTCCGTGTGCTAGGCGTCGTCCAAGGAGCAACGGTTTGGGGGGTCCATGGCCAAGTGAGTTTGATAGCATCCTCCATCCTCATCCTCATCATCGCCGGTACGGACGCCCCCATCAGGATCGAGGCCTCAGCCACGAGCCACGGGACGGACGGGACGGACGTCGCTGGGGTATGTATGATATGTATGCAGCGTACCTGCTCCCAAGCTGCGGCAGCCCCATCCCGGCCGGAGGGGTCTCCGCTTCCCCTGAGCACACGTGTCCCCGTCACGCCCGCTCACTCTCGCTCACTCTCTCAATCCGAAGCCGCTTGCTGTCCTCCGTATCGCCATGATCTAGAATCTACATAGATGCGATTATGAACGAGCAAAAAAAAAAAAAAAAAAAAAAGTAAAAAGTAAAAAGTAAAAAGTAAAAAGTAAAAAAGTCATCCGTTTCGTCGGCGACCGACCGCATCGAGATCGCTGAGTTGGGAGAACATGGGTTCGCGTGTGTGTGTGTGTGCGTGTGTGTGTGCGTGTGTGAGATCCCAGATCCTGATCTCGCCCGCCGCCGCCGCGGTTTTTTTTTTTTTTTTTTTTTTTTTTCCTCCTTCGCTTTTTCTTTTCTTTTCTTTTCTTTTTCTTTTCTTTTCTCTCGGCTAAAACAGCTCCGCGGACGTTTGCAGAGCAGAGTCGGAAGCGAGGCAAAAAAGTGCTACACAGATAGTTCCACCTGAGCTCGGTATGCAGAGTAGGTAGATAATATCTACCATACATACATACATACATATGTACAGGGCTTTTCTGCCGTGCGTGGGACTCTTTCTTTCTTTCTTTTTTTTTTTCTTTTCTTTTATTGAGACCCGGACTGATAGAGACAGATAGATATCATAGATCATGACCATCCCCAGTGTGTATCTAGTACCCACATGGTCTGCCGCTGTCTCCACTGCAGTATAATACAGTACATACGTATCTTCCAAATTCAAGTTCTCTTTAGTTATTTCCTCTCTCGTAACATATGTATGGTAAGTCCGGAGTGGGGACCCCCACGCTCTTGCCCCCCTCCCCCCCCACCCCCAACCCAGCTCAGCCCAGCCCAGTTCTGTCGGTACGACTGGCCGCCACCGAGCAGAGTGACGGTGCACACATCACATCGCAGTGGCCGCGCGCCGCCTCCTCCTCCTGCGCGGTACATACTATGTACATCGCCTGCTGGACGGAGTCGAGTCGAGCCGAGTAGAGCCGAGTCGAGTCGAGCAGAACAGCGCAGAGCAGAGCAGAGCAGAGCAGATAGAGTCCGGTTGCTGTGCAGGGAGAGTGGACTCGGCTACATATCCGGGCCCACACCCCCAGGCCAGCCGACGTCTGCGGCCCGCGCCGGTGAGGACATACATACATACATAGACGAGTGATTAGATAGTGCGCGCGCCTTGGCATGTGTGGATGGATGGACACGAGGTGGCAGCAGACCTACCGGCGCGGATGCTTATCGTCTCGGCGTGGTGTGGCGCAGCGTCGTGTTGCATGCGGACATGTGTCGATAAGTATGTAAGCAAGTAAGCAAGTAAGTATGTATATATGTATGTATGTAGCTGCTGTGGCTGGCTGGTGGACACGTATGTATGGACGCCCGTCGTCGTCGTCGTCGTCGTCGTCGTCGTCGCCGTCGCCGTCCTCGGCGGTCCATGTATCTACCGTGCTCTGCCCACGGGGGTCAGTCTCGCCCGTCCGGGTGCATGTCCGTCTCAGGTAGATGGGCGGCTGTTGCGTCGCTGACCGCGCCCACCCACATGGGCCTCGATCCGGGTCCGGATGGTTCGGACGGTTCGGATGGTTCGCACGGGGTTGTGGAGTTCGATCCTGCAGAGCGGTCTGGGTCTGGGTCTCTTTCTCCACACACACACGCACACACACGCACACACACGCTGCTCTATGCCGGCAAGTCGAGTCGTCACCGTCGTCGTCGGCGGCCGCTGCGCCCTCTCGCGGAGTCACAGACGTGCACGGGGCCCAGCACCGATAAGGACTGGCTGGTCACAGGGCACTCCGCTTTTATCGCCCCCCCCCCCGCAGCTCGTTCTTCTCGCTTCCGCGGACGTCTCGAACGTTGGGATGTGGTGCCACCGGCCCGGCTGCCATTGGGTCGTCGGTGCGGGAGACGCTTCGTCCGGGGAGGGGCCGTCGTCCTTGCTGCTGCTCTCCGTTAGCAGCTCGTTCCTCCGTCCATCCCTACATCTCGAGGAAGAGCCCATGCCGTCGATCGGGAGGCCGTCCGTCTATGTACGTCACGACCGACTTGTCCGTCCGTCCGTCCTTGTCGAAAAGCAAAAAAAGGAAAGAAAAGAAAAGAAAAGAAAAAGCAACCCCGAGTTGTGCGAGTGGATGGATGGATACGATGTGTACATACAGACAGAGATAATAGATAGCTAGACATCACGCATCCCGCCGCAGATCGTGCCCGGAAAAGCAATTCCGCCAAGAATTCCGTTGCTGGTGGCCCGGGGGGTGCGTATAGATACCGGTTTCGGGGGGGGGGCCATGGAACTCGCTGGGGAAGAACACCGGGCCGTTGGTGGGCACCGCCTGCCGCGCCTCCCCCTCTCTCTCTCCTCCGTGACGGTCTGGGGTTGGACGGGACGCAGGGTCTTTTGCGGCTGCTAGTTCGGATTGCAATTGCAATTGGACGTCCTCCTTTCGCGATGCGGATAGTTGACTGGTGGCTCACAAAACTGCCGTGGAGCGCTCCCCCTTAGGTTGGAGGGGGAGGGGGAGGGGGTTGACATGTAAGTATGAATGTAGAACCGGACGGAGAGAGCGAGATGGACATTGCCGAAAACAAAGAAGGAAATCCCCCCACGGGTCCAGGGACATCTGCCGCAGAGGAAAGGGGGAAAAAAAAGAAAGGAAAAAAAAAGAGAGAGAACACAATGATGTCCGTCTCCCGCCGGATGGAAAGCCACCGGACCGGAAGCGCGTACATACATACACCCGGCAAGGAAGCTGGGATACGCACCGAATTCGCCGTCTCGGCTGGCGGCTGGCGTGTAACACGACGCAACGCTGCACCGCCGTCCGGTATGTAGCACGGAACGTCGAGAGAGAGACGGAACACGGCTGGTGACTCGGACGCCCGCCCGCCCGAAGCAGCAAGCCCAGCCAGCCAACCGGATATCTACATACATACATACAACATACATACAACATACAACATACATACAACATACAACATACATACATACATACGTACATACAACATACAACATACATACATACATACATACATACATACATACATACATACATACATACATACATACATACATACATACATACATACATACATACATACATACATACATACATACATACATACATACATACATAC
>Ga0307516_10000616_pt1 | contig 47998 bp, 33 predicted proteins | sample 19_EM_MG_FD_203310 | JGI IMG/M metagenome (GOLD analysis project Ga0307516, IMG submission 203310) | Populus trichocarpa ectomycorrhiza microbial communities from riparian zone in the Pacific Northwest, United States - 19_EM | ecosystem: Host-associated > Plants > Roots > Unclassified | place... | reverse complement strand
TGAAAGACTCCAAGTGGCTGCCGGCGGCTCAAAAGGCCAAAGCCGCCACTTTCATCAGCAGCTCGACCGAGACCTTCGCCTCGTCCGGGCGCAACCGCTCGCTGCTCACCATCATCAAGACGGCAGCCACCGACGGCTTTTCCGCGCTGGGCAACGTGGGCGAAGGCGTCAAGGTCCCGCTGCACCAAGCCATGGTCGTGCTGTCCAGCGGCTTCGGCGGGACTGATCCGTCGACCACGGGTCCGGGCGCGCTGCAGCTGCAGCAGTACATGACCGGCGGGCGCTTTCCAGAAGAGAACACCGCGCTGCCCAAAGCACCGGTGCCGGTCATCAGCATCTACTACCCGCTCACGATCATCGACGAGTTTCGCCAGAACTCGCTCGAGTTCATGCAGAACATGGCAAACCCCGAAATTGGCGGTTTTTTCAGCGTGATGCAGGCCGGGCAAGGCGGACGTTCGGCGGCCATCGTCAACACGGTACGCCAGCGCTTCTCGAAGATGAACATCGTGAAGTGGAAGGTGTCGTGCGTATCGCCGACCATCACCCAGAGCTTCAAGCTCGTCTTCCAAGACACGAACCCGCCCATCCTCGGCGACAACACCTTCAAAGACGTGCCCATCGGCATCGATCCGTCGCAGTGGCCGCTCGACGTAAACATCGAATACACGACCGAGATGTCGAAGCGCGACGGCGGCGCCGTCTATCCCGGCGGCTCGTTCAAGGTGTACGGCGACTTCTGCTGGGGCGGCGACAAAGAGCGCGCCGAAGTGTACTTCTTGCCAGCCGGGCAACCGCTGCCTACCGCCCTCACCGGCACCGATCTCGACACCGCCAAGCGCACGCAGCAACAGCTGATCGCGATGGGCATGAAGGGCACGGCGCTCGAGGCAAGCGACACCTTCGCCAACTTCCAAGCCCCCGATTCCGACAAGATCTTGGCCGGTAGCGGCGACCAGGCAGTCGTGCGCCTCGTCATCTACGACAACAAGGCGCACCGCACGAGCGGCGTCACCGCCACGACCATCGTCCAAATGAAGGGCAGCACGGCTCCGCTGCCGATGATCCTGATTCTGGGCAGCTTGTTCGGCTTGGTCGTGGTGGCGCTGCTGGTGATCGTCATCGCGCGCAGCGGGGGCAAGAAGCGCCCCGGCGGCGGCGGAGCGATGCCGGTCGTGGCCGGCGGCTACGGTCCACCACCCGGAGCGCCGGGCTACGGGCAACCGCCGGGCTACGGCCAGGCGCCGGGCTATGGCCAAGCGCCTGGCTACGGGCAAGCGCCAATGGCGCCGCAGGCACCCGTGCCCCAAGCGCCGCCAGCCAATCCTTACGGGGGCGGCATGGCCACCAGCGCCATCCTCACGGGCGCGACCGGCGTCTACACCATCTTGGCCGGACAAGAAGTCCGGGCGGGCCGCGACGCCGCCCAGTGCGTGATCGCGCTGAACGAGCCGCGCATCTCCGGCGTCCACGCCAGCTTGAAGCTCGAAGGCGGACAGCTCTACGTGCGCGACGACAACAGCAACAACGGCACGATGGTGAACGGTAACCGCCTGTCGCCCGGCCTGTGGTCGCCGGTGCCGCCCGGCTCGATCGTGCGCTTCGGACCCATCGAGTTCAGCGCGGCGGTTCAGTAGGCCATCATGATTCCGGGCTTTTCCAAGTCGACGCTGCTCGTCGGCAGTGCGCCGTACTGTGACATCCGCCTGGGCGGCCCCGGCGTCGCACCCGAGCACGCGCGCATCGTGCACGCGGGCGGGCACGTCACGTTCACCGACGCGGGCGCTGGACCTTCGTCGGTAAACGGACAGCAGCTGCCGCCCGGCGGCTCGGCGCCGTTCGACTTCCGGGCGCAGTTCGTGGTCGGCCAGAGCCCGGTGCCGCTGGCACACCCGGCCCTGGCGTTGATGCTGATGGAAGCGGGCAAGGCGCCGCTCACGCCCGGGCAGCTGGTGTTCGGGCGCGATCCGGCGCGCGTCAACGTCGTCGTCAATCACCCGAACGTGTCGAGCCTGCACGCCACCTTCCAGCTCAACCCGCTCACGGTCACCGACCAGCAGTCGACGAGCGGCACTTGGATCGGCTCCGAGCGCGTAGCGCCTGGCCACCCTCGCCCGCTCGATCCGCACGCCTTCGTCGGGCTTGGGCCAGTGGCAGTGCCGGTCACGCTGGTGCTGCAGTTGGCGCAAGCCTTGAGCTCCGGCGTCAGCACGCGCGCGGTGCCAGAGCACGCGCCCGTCGCGCCCGTAGCTGCACCGTTCGGCGTGCAAGGCGACCGTCCGAGCGGCGGCGGCGGGGTCGGCGGCGGCGGCAAGCCGCGCCACAAAACCGTCATCGGCGCGATCAAGATGGACGGCCCGAAGGGCGGCGTGAAGAGCATCGGCCGCACGCCGGACAACGACATTCAGGTCGCGCATCCGCAGGTGTCGAGCCGTCACGCCGCGCTCCACCTGAGCGGCGACCAGATCTTACTCGAGGACAAGAACAGCGCGAACGGCACCTTCGTGCGCGGCCAACGCATCGCTCCCGGCCAGCGCGTCCCGGTAACGAACGGCGAAAAGGTCTTCATCGGCCCGATGCCGGTGGTGATTCAGGTCGAGGGCCAAGACGTCGCGGTCGTGGTCGAAGACGCGGTCAGTTGGGAAGGCCGCCCGCTCTACGAGATCGAAGCCTGGGACTTGCTAGTGCAGGTGCCCGATCGCGACAACCCGGCCGAGCTCAAAACCCTGCTCGACCACGTGAGCTTCAAGGCATTGCCGGGCGACTTCATCGCCTTGATGGGCCCGAGCGGCGCCGGCAAGACCACGCTCTTGATGACGCTCAACGGCTATTTGCCGCCGAGCGGCGGCCAGGTGCGCATCAACGGCGAAGACCTGTACGCCATCTACGACGCGCTGCGCGGCTCGATCGGCTACGTGCCGCAAGACGACATCGTGCACCCCGAGCTCACGGTCTTCGAAGCCGTGCGCTACAGCGCGCGCTTCCGCCTGCCGCCCGACTATTCCAACGACGAAATCAACCGCCGCGTCGACGTCACGCTGCAGCAGCTGGGGCTAGAACAAGTCGCCCACCTGCAGATCGGCAAGCCCGAGCGCAAAATCTTGTCGGGCGGTCAGCGCAAGCGCGTCAACATCGCGATGGAGCTGGTGACCGATCCGGTGATCATGTTCCTAGACGAGCCGACCAGCGGACTTGCCGCCGACGACACGCAAGCGCTCGTGCAGCTGCTGGCCGATCTGGCCAAGCAGACCGGCAAGACCATCATCACGACCATTCACCAGCCGGCCAAAGACGAGTTCGAAAAGTTCAACCAGACCTTGGTGCTCGGCCCCGGCGGTTTGACCACGTTTTTCGGCCCGCCCCGTGACGGCTACAAGTTCTTCGGCTCTTTCTTGGAGCGCCTGGGCAAGCACAACGACGTCGACAATCCGCGCGACATGTTCGACATGCTCAATCAGCGTGAGCGTCCGATCTTCGACGCCATGCGCGCGCAAAACCCGAACACGCCGCGCTTCATGGCGCGCGCCGCGGCGGCACGCGAGTGGAACGCCGAGTACTTCAACCGGCAAAATCCCATCTTCCAGAAGATGTTCGCGGGTCGGCGCGCAGTCGGCACCGGGCAGCCGCAGCAGAGCATGTCGGGCAACCGCCCGCGCACCGCCGGCCAGTTCGGGCTGCTCTTCAGCCGCTACTGGAAGGTCAAGATGCGCGACGTCGGCGGCACCATGATCATGTTGCTGCAGGCACCGATCATCGGCGTGCTCTTGGCGGCGGTGTTCGGCGGCCAAAAAGACAGTATTCCGTTTTGGTGCCTGGGCGCCCTGCAAGAGCTGTCCAAGAAGGCGGGCGGCACGGGCGACGGCATCAACGACACGCTGCGCAACATGCAAACGACGCCGGACCACTCGGCGGCGATTTTCTTTTGTGTGGTCTCGGCGGTGTGGTTCGGCACCAGCAACGCCGCCCGCGAGGTGGTGAGCGAGCGCGCCATCTACATGCGCGAGCGCATGGTGAACCTCAAGCTGTTCAACTACATCTTCTCCAAGTTCGTGCTGCTCAGCCTGTTTTGCATCGTGCAATGCACGGTCATGCTGGCGATCGTGTTCTTCGCCCTGGGCTTCAACGGCGGCGTGATGGCCTTCGGCATTTCATTGGTCACGCTGGTCGTCACGGCCATGAACTCGGTGGCCATCGGCCTGGTTTTGAGCACAGTCGTGACCAGCGCCGAGGCCGCCATGGCGCTCACGCCTATCGCGCTGATTCCGCAGGTCGTGCTGGGCGGCTTGCTCGTGCCGATGACCACGAACCCCATGCTCAAGTGGTTCATGTACGCCATGCCGGCGCGCTGGGGCTTTCAGGGCATGATCGCGCAAGAGCGCATCGCGATCGCCAACGATCCGGCCTGGATCATCGACATCAAAAAGCCCGACACGACCAGCGTCGAAAATTTCTTACAAGCCGGCAAGTTCCACTGCGCCGAGGCCCAAATCGCTTCCATGGACTTCAACGGCGCCTGGGGCTTCGTCGACTATCAAAGCTTCTGGCTACCGCCGAGCGTGCTGGCAGGCATGATGCTCGGCCTGCTGATATTTATTCTCATCCTGCTCAAGCGGCGGGATGCGTTCTAGATTTGGTTCTCCTCCTTGCCATCCCCCGGGCGTCCGGCGATCTTCCTGATCTCAACGGCGACCGGCGCTCCGACTCGCAGTTTGACCGCAGCACCTCACGTCGAAATCGCCCTCGCTCCAGAGGGCACAGGGACCACAGGTGCCTCTACCCGGTCGATGACCAGTGCGTCGCCCGTCGACTTCATGCTGTTGCGGATCGGACCGACAAGCACCCCGATGACGCCCGCGGCGAGGGGCAAGCATTAGCAGCAGAGCGCAGAGCCTCTACTCAGCGACCAAGTCGCCCGGTGTATCGGCTAAAACGGATCGCGAAGCGCCGTACCCTTCCGAACTAAATACAATAGCGACGTGTAGTCAGTTTTCGAGGAAGAGTCGCGTCGCGTAAAGATTCCCGGTCCCGACCAAAACATCGACGTTCGGAACTTGTCTGAGAAGCCTTCGTAGGCGGCATGGTCATCGCTTGCGATTTCAACACGACAAATCGTCGACTTGCATTCCGCCGAGACCAACCGACTGCCCGGACCACACATCTCTTTGATCTTCTCAGAGATCAACCCTGATGACTCGCGAGCCCACGCGAAGTCGACCTTCTCCTCGTCGAACAAGATCTGATAGAAATCACGGAAGTCCGCCATCGTTGGACCGGGAGGCTCTGCTTCGCGGCCATTTGCAGCTGCGTTTTCCACCGGTCGGGGGTTCGCGTTGACGGGCTGCCCAGGCGTAGCACTCGCAACCAACGAGAAGGGCAAGTGCAGCGTCGCCGTCGGCGCCTCATCACGACTCTTCAGAGTGGCTCTTACGCTGGCGACGGGTGAGACTGCGATCGCACGCTCATGCATGCGCCCCGCTACAAAGACAACCAATCCGCCCAACGTGAAACTGCCGAACACGACCGCACCGACCCACCCCCTGGTCGGTGCTACCGACGAGCCTACCATGCCACCCAATAAAATGCTGCCCCGTCCGGTGCCAGGTTGCACTCAACATAGGCACCAAACCCTACGGGCACATTCATCGTTCCGAGAGTGAGCACCACGGGAGTGCTTGATGTCGTCGAGACCCAACCACCGACTAGCAATTGATTGACTTCGTCAAATCGGATCACCCGACAGCTGGTTGTTGCACCGGCGACGGACGCGACATTGACTTGAAACGTCAGACTACCGGTCGTGTCAATGTCGAGAGGTGTCATCCAAGTGAGGGTACTGCCAGAGTTGTTGTACACTGCACCCGCCACCGTAAAAGAACTCCAGTCGTCGTTGGAATGTGGACGCCCATGTATTGCGGGATCAAATGCCGATTTGGCCGTATTCGAAACAGTGCCCACACACAAGAAACTGAGCGCACATGCAGCAACGTGAAATGGAAGTTTTAGCTTCATTTTTCCCTCCTACCAGGTCACGTTAAGGACACGACCCCGCATCCCCGTGCTGCTGATGAAAGGAGGAACACTGCACTCGAAGTGCAAGCCCCAATCATTGTTTGGCACGTTGATCGATCCCAAAGTCAGCGTCGTGTAGTCAACTCCAATGGTACCTACGGGTTCGGTCCAGATAGCACCATTGTCAGCATCGGTAGCTAGGGCCTGACATGTAGTGGCAACCGAGCCATTGCCGGCAACTGTGGCCGTAACCGTTCGCGTTCCCCAGTTGCGAACCACTACTGGAATAATCAGCGCACAAGGCGAATGCCTAGCGCTTGCGCTCGAGGCCCTTATCGCACCGGAATCGAGATTAAAGTACGACCCTCTACTCGCCGGCCAGGCTTGGCCATAGGCTCCAGCGAGCAAGTGCGTGTGGCCAGACCTCGCAATGGCCAAAGTAGCGGTTGCTGCGCCCAGAAGCAACGTGATGCGCAGCGCCTGGTTTAACTTCCTAAAGCTCGTCATTCATCCTCCGCCAGAAAGTCAGGAGTCAGTCCAGACGCGCACGACCGAGCCGCTGTTGCCACCGCTCGTTCCTGCAACCCAGCAGTTCATGAACCAAGTCGACTGGGACGGCAAGTGGACAAACCCTGCCCAGCCCGACCACACCCAGGAGGTGGCAGTCCAAGACGCGTCGCCGTACCAGATTTCGTCTCCCGTTTGCGTCATTACAATAGGACGACAAGTGGTCGGTGATACACCATTCCCACGGAACCGCACCGTAACGTAGCGATCCCCATTTGCCACTCTCTCCATCGGAATCAGTAACGCTTGCGTGGTGCTGCAGGTGTTGTGTTTCTCGGCCCAAAGGGCCTCGAAACAACTGCTGTTCGGGGCGGGGTTAACCTCCAACCCTGAAGCGGCGTTAATCGTGGTATCCGATTTCGCCCAGCCCGCCGTGAGGGTGCCCGCCACCAGAATCCCGAAAAAAGGCCCTGTTGCCAACCTCATGCCGCCCATCCTTTTTTTGATGTCTCGAGAGGCATAGTTCATCCGAGGATCTTTCGCAAACCTTTTTTGTAGTCCCATGTCAATCGACGAGAAACCAAAAAAGAAGAACGAAACAGGATAGAGACGGTCCGCTTTTTCTGACGCTTATTGGAGACGTGCTCCCCTCGGTGCCAGCGCGAAGGCCTCGTCGAACTTGTCCGGATCGCGACTGTAACGCCAGATTGGTGGCAATCACTAGTAACCGCAGCGGCGGTACAGGGCCGACCCCGTCTCCCACGCAGTCCTCGGTTTGCCACGTCGCCATACTTGGCCCAACCGATAGGATACGTCGTGCCTGTGGTTGACGGAAGCGCGATCGGCGCGGTTGTCTCGGGCCTCGGTCGCAGATCGCGATCCGTTCTTCCAAGGTCGGTTGAGATCATCGAGGCGGCGCTTTGCGTGAGCCTCAGATGGAACGCTCGGGAACCAGAGTTCAATAGCCTTCGGTTCCCGACCACGCGCGGCTTTGCGCGCATGCGGCTCGCAGCAACCGGTTCGGCTTTTTCCTCTCCTCTCGACCGCTTTAGGGCTTCTCACACTTGGTCGATTGGCCCGTGACCGTGCAGGTGGTGCCCGGCTTGCATTTTTCGGAGGGGCCGAAGCGTTCGTTTTGGCAAACGAGCAGCGACTTTTTGTCGTCGCTGCAAGCGGTGCTGCCGCTCAGCGTTTTGTCGCAGACGTCGCCCAGGTGCGCGACGGTTTGGTCGCAGCCGAGCTTGCCCCCCACGCTGCTGCAGTGCGCGTCGCCGCGGCACAGGTACAGCGCCGCCAGGCGTCCGTCTTTGCACGACAGCACTTGGCTTTGATCGGCCGAGCAAGCCTTGGCTTTGTCCTTTTTACAAGGCTCGCCGGCTTCGGCGATCGATTGATCGCAGTTTGCTTGCGCGCCGAGCATCTCGCAGCCATGCGGACCGCGGCAGGGCACTGCCTCGTACTTTCTGCCATGGCAGGCGAGCATGCTTTTGTCGCCCTCACACACCGCGACGCCTTCGTCGGCCTGGCTACAGGCATCGCCAGGTTGGTTGCCTGAAATGTCGCACGCGGTGCTCTCTTGCAGTGTCGAGCAGCCGGCTTTGCCTTTGCACGGTGTCTCCACGAACTTGCCGTCGTCACACACGATGGCCCGCTTGGCGTCGAGGCAACGCATCTCGCGCGCCCCGCACGAGCTGCCCGGCCCGGGCTTGCACGAAAGAAAGCCGAGCAAGCAGAGCGGGATTATCGGAAGCAGCGACTTCACGGCCCTGACTTGAGCCAACTTGCCGACTAGTTTCCAGCACAAACTACGCTTCCCTTGCAGGTCGGCCTGCTGCGCCCTACGTTCGCTGTCCCGTCACGCGGGGCCCCGCCCCGCCACCCCGTCCGCTCGGCGTAAAGCGCGCCCGGACGCATTTTCGAGGAGAGAAACCATGGGCCTTCACATCGGCAGCATTGCCCCTGACTTCGAGCAAGAATCGACGGCAGGCAAGATTCAGTTCCACGAGTGGCTCGGCGGCAAGTGGGCCATCCTTTTTTCGCACCCCAAGGACTTTACGCCCGTGTGCACCACGGAGCTGGGCCGCACCGCCAACTTGAAGACCGAGTTCGACAAGCGCGGCGTCAAAGCCATCGCGGTCAGCGTCGACAGCGTGGCCGACCACGAGCGTTGGATCCCCGATATCGAACAGACGCAAAACGCGAAAATGAACTTTCCGATCCTGGCTGACTCGGATCGCAAAGTCGCCAAGCTCTACGACATGATCCACCCGGAGGCGAACGACACGCTGGCGGTGCGTTCGGTGTTCTTCATCGACCCGAACAAAAAGATCCGCGCCATGATCACCTACCCGGCCAGCACCGGCCGCAACTTCGGCGAGATCTTGCGCGTGATCGACTCGCTGCAGCTGACCGACAGCCACAAGGTGGCGACCCCGGCCGATTGGCGCGACGGCGATGACGTGGTCATCGTTCCCGCGGTCCAAGATCCGGAAGAGATCAAGCAGCGCTTCCCCAAGGGCTACACCGCCTTGCGCCCCTACCTGCGCATGACGCCGCAACCCAACAAGTAAACGCTCGCATCACGAGGCCGCGAACCGGCGCCGCGCGAAAGTGCGGCGCCGTTCGTGTTTTTTCAGCCTGCGCGGCGGCGTCGCGCGATGGCCGCGCCCGCCAACACCATGCCGAAGAGCGCGATGCCGGCGCCGGCAGGTCCGCCCGGAACGGTCGCGCAGCTAGCTTTCGCGCTGCCTTCGGCCATGGCTTCGCAGGTGCTGCCCATGCAGTCGCTGCTCGCCGTGCCCTGCGCGGTCACGTCCACGTGCGCCTTGAGCCACGCGTCGAGCGCGTCGATGCATTTCTGCGCATTGCCGCCGTCGTCGACGTAGTTTCCGTCACAGAACACGGCGCCGTCCGGCCGTTTGCATTCGGCCTCGCACTTTCCCTGCAGGTCGACTTCGCACTTGGCGTAGCCGCTCGACTGACAATCGACCTGGCAGCTGGCGCGCGCTTGCCCGGTGCACGAGCCCTCGCAGGTAGCTTGGCACTTGGCGGTGCAGTCAGCGCTCGGCGGGGTGCCTTTGCAGCTCGCGTCGCACTCGGCGCTGATCGAAGCCTTGCACGACGCAGCGCATTGACCCTCTGCCGTCGAGCCCTTGGCTTCGCCGCTGCATTGGGCGCTGCACTTCGCGTCGGCATCGACCGAGCACTGCGCGTTGCAGTCGAAGTTGCCAGGATCCACCTTGCACTTGGCCTCACAGCGCGTGACGTCGCACGAGCCAGTGCACTTCACGTCGGCTTTCGCCGTACACATACCTTCACACTTGGTCTCGAGCTGCGCCGAGCACGCCAGCTCGACCTTGGGCTCAGTGCAGTGTGCCGTACAGCCGCCCTGCACCTCGACCGCGCACATACCGCTCGCCTGCACGTTGATGTTGCCGCAGCTGTCTAGACCCGCGCGCGCGGTACCGCTCCACACCCCGAGCGCCAAACACAGACCGGTCGCCGCAAAAGTAAGGACACGCTTCATGGTTCCTCCAAAAGTAAGTAGGCGCGGCACGGGAGCCGGGCCTCCGCAGCTAGTCTACCCACCCAGGCCGTCGCGTCTTCCCAGAGCGCGCCTGGCAGCCAACAAAATGCGTAGGAGATGGTGCCACATCGCCCCACGGCGGTCGCAAAGCGAGGCGAACGCCCTCGTCTGACGCTCCACAGCGGAAAATTGTCAGGCCTTGAACACGAGCGGTTCCGTGTCGGGCACTGAAGGTGTCACCGAGCGCATGGTGCCGCTCTTGCCGTTCGAAAACCGGACACGCACATTGACGCGGGTTCCACCCAGCTCTTCGCACAGAGCGCCTGCAAGCTCGAAGAGGCCGTGGCGAGAGGCTTCGAGCTCCTCGCTCTCGCCGGCGAGCACCAGCTCCGCTTCTTGCCCGGCGCGCATGAGCTTGAGCAGGCCGCGAGCGACATTCTGACGCAGCTGCAAGCGATCCTGATCAGGGGAATCCGCCGACACGATCACGCCTACGCGCACACGCGCACCGCTGCCGTTGATCGCTTCTGCTACGCGGTGCAGCACGCGCGCCTGAAAGGATTCTGCGGCTTCGGAGTGGGCCTGCGCGATCACGACCGCATTCGGCGCGAGCCGCTGGTACTCGGTGAGCCAGGACGGCCAAGCCGCGCCCGCTTCCAAGACGACGATGGACATCAAATCGTCGCTGTTCTCCAGCATGTTTTCCCTCAACCCGCCACGCTGCGGGTACCTCTCTGCGTTGACCGAACAAGCACTGGTCGTCATCTGTGCAGCGAAAAATTTCGCACTGCACAAATAGCTTCCCAGTGTTCCTTCAATCTATCTGCCTGCCGATCGGATTCGTCAAGAACGAAGACCCAAGCCTCGAGAAAAATAGCGAACGCTTCTTCTTTCTCGGGGCCTCGCTCGCTCGGAAAGTGACTCGGCGCGTAGCGTCGCGCAGCGCCTGCGGCGTAGCCGTACCGCGACGCGCTCGAAAGCAGGCAGGTTTTTTGGTGTCGATTCATTTCGACACAGCGGGGCAGCTTACGACTCTACGTCTAGTAGCCGAAGTCGGGCGTGCCGCCGCCGGGCTTCGAGGGCGCAGCACCGGGCTTGGCGCCTGGCTTGGCGGACGCAGGCTTTCCCGCAGCGGCGCGGGCGACGGGAGGCGCCGCGTGCGCGGCCAGACCGGCTGCTCCGGGCGGCGGCTTGGCCGCGCCTGTAGCCGACGCGGGCGATGCGCCGCTCGGGGCCGGCGCATCGCTCGCCGGCGCTGGCGCGATCACTGCGGCGGGAGCCGGTGAATCGTCTGCGATGGGCGTGGGCGCGGCTACCGGCGCGGGCGGCGTGGCGGCGAGATCGGGCTTCAGCTCGGCCGCGGCGGCGGGCAGTGCCGGGCGACCCGCTGCCGAGCTCGCGGCGGTGGCGTCCGACTTTTTGCCTAGCACTTTGTAGGCGGCGAACGCCGCGCCGCACATGACCACGATGCCGACGGCTGCGAGTGCCGCAAACAAACCGGCGTTGCTCTTCTTGGGTAGGCCCACGGTCGAAGCGTCGTGCTGCGAGCTGGCCCAGTTTCCACTGGTGCCGGGCCCTGGCGCCGCAGCGCCGCGGTTGATGTTCGTCTGCGAGCCCATGGCGCCGCGCGCACCAGCGCTATTGGCCGGCAAAAGGCCCGCCGAGGCGGCGTCGCCCGGCGGCGGAAGCGAAACGGCTGCGCCGCGCTGCAGCCAGGCGTCGAGCGCCTGAATGAACTCGCCGGTTGTCTGGAAACGCTGCGTCAAATCGCGCGTCATCGACTTGGTGATGATGCTCGAGAACGCCGGGTCGAGATCGGGGACGATCGTCTCGGGCGGCGGCACGTCGGAAAGCACGATCTTGAACATCAACTGGTTGAACGTGCCGGCGTCGAATGGCACGCGCCCGGTGATGGCCTCGTACAGAATGACGCCCATCGAATAGATGTCGCTGCGCTGATCGGCCTCGGCGCTGCCGCTCGCTTGCTCGGGCGACATGTAATACGGCGTGCCCATGACGGCGCCGGTGCGGGTCATCTTCATGCCGTCACCGGACAGCTGATTGAATTTCGAAATCCCGAAATCGATGATCTTCACGTAGTCGGGGACGCCGGCTTTTTCGCGCAAGATGAAGATGTTGTCGGGCTTCAAATCGCGATGGATGATGCCGGCCGCGTGCGCCGCCCCCAGGCCTTCGAGCACCTGGCGGATGATCGGCGTCGCCTCGCGTGGCATCAAGCGGCCGCGTTCCTTGATGCGACCGGACAGCGGCACGCCGTCCAAATACTCCATGATAATGAAGTGATCGCCGTCGGCGAGCTGCCCGATATCGAGCACCTCGAGGATGTGATCGTTGCCGATGCGACCGGCGGCCTGCGCTTCGCGTTCGAAGCGCTGCATCACTTCTTCGTTACCCGTGTACGAAGCGTGCAGCACTTTGATCGCGACTTTGCGATTGATGCGCACGTTCTCGCCCAGGTAGACGGCCCCCATGCCGCCCTCGCCAATCATTTTGACGATCCGGTACTTGGCGTCGATTATTTGGCCAGGTTCTAGGGACATGAGGGCACCTCGCTAGGCCAGCATACGGTTTTTTCCGCGGCGGCGCCTAGCGGCCCCGGCCGCGACGGCCAAAGCGCCGAGGCATAGCCAGGCGCTCGAGCGCCGCTCGCTCGGGACACTGCAAGAGCAGCCTCCGGGGTCGCGAACGAACACGTGCTCCGGCACGTCGGGCGCGCCGCCTTCGACGTTACTGGAACCGCCTTTGCCGCTCTTTCCTGCACCGGGCGTCGTTGGCTCGCCGCCCCCGGTGAGCTCGTTGCCGACGCCGCCGTTTGGCAGCACCGGCGGCTCGCCGCCCTGTGCGCCGCCCGTGCCCTCGCCGGCCGCGCCGGGTTGACCGCCCGCGCCGCCGGCGCCGCCGGCAGCCTCGACGATCTGACAAATACCGGTTTGGCACGTGCCGCTGCCGAGCTTGTTTTTGCAATCAATGCCGTCGTCGGCGCGCGGGTCGTCGCAGCTACCCTTGACGTTGCAAGTGCCGGCAACGTGACATTCGTCGAGCGGCTGGCAGACCAAGGTGACGCCGACGCACTTACCGGTCTGACATTTGTCGTTGTGGGTGCAGGCGTCGTTGTCGCTGCAATCGAGGCCGTCGACGTTGACGTGCTTGCAGCCAGTGGTGGGGTCGCAGCTGTCCGTCGTGCAAGGATTGCTGTCGTCGCAGCTGATGGCCGCACCTTGAGCGCAGGCTCCCGCCTGGCAAGTGCTATTTTGGTGGCACTTGTCGGAAACACACGGCGTGCCGTTGGTCTCGGCCGGGTAGGTGCAAACGCTACCCGCCGCCGGGTCGCACTGGTTTTTGGTGCAGGGGTTGCCGTCGTCGCAGCTCTTGCCACCCGTGCTCAGGCACTTGCCATTGGTGCACTTGTCGCCGGTCGAGCAGGCGTTGCCGTCGTCGCAGACGGTGTCGTTGACGACGGCCTTGTTCTGGCAACCCAGCGCGGGATCGCACGAATCAGCGGTGCAATCTTGGTGGTCGTCGCAGTTCGGCGCACCCGTGCCGACGCATTTGCCGTTCGAGCACTTGTCGGTGACCGTGCACAGGTTGTTGTCGCTGCAAGCCAGCGTGTTGGGTGCGTTCACGCACTTGCCGGTAGCCTTGGTGCAGCTATCGTCAGTGCAGATGTTGTTGTCGTCGCAGTCGACGACCGTGCCAGGGGTGCACACGGTGCCGACGCAGGTGTTGACGCCGTTGCACGCGTCCCCATCGGTATCGCAGCTCGTGCCAGCTTCGACCGGAGTATTGACGCAGCCCTTGACGGGGTCGCAGCTATCGACGGTGCACGGGTTCATGTCGTCGCAATTCGGCTTCGTGCCGGCCTGACACTGACCGTTGCCGCAAATTTCGTCGCCGTTGCACGCGTCTTGGTCGGAGCAGCTTTGGCCATCGCCGATGTAAGGCGCCGTGCAGGCGCCGGAAACGCAGGCGTCGGCGGTACAGCTATTGTTATCGGTGCAGTCCTCGCATTTCACCAGGCCGGCGGTGGCACTGCTGAGGCCACAGGCGGTCGTGGTGTTGGTCTGCTGGCAGGCTTTGTTGCTGTCTATGCAGCCGTGGCAGCAGCTGCCGCCCAAACACGCGCCGGTGCCGATCGAGCAGCCGCCACCATCCGGAATCGCGGTGTTGGCACATTGCAGCTTGTTCGGGTCGCAAACCGGCACCTCGCAGGCGTCGGTCGCGCAGTTGGCGCACCGGGTGCCAGGCGCGCCGCATTGACTGGGGCTGCTGCCGTCGCCCTTGCCGCAGGCGGGGCCCGTCTTGGTCAGGACTCCGCAGCCCGGACAACACAGGCCGTCAATGCACCTGCCAGGCTGGATCTTGGTGCCGCACACCGCGCCATCGGCAGACTTTGGCGTGACTTCGCACAAGCCGGTTCTACCGCAGCCCCACGAGCCGCAAACCGTGTCAGCCGGGCAGACGACGCCGCCGAGCCCACAAGTGAGACGCTGCGTGACCGCATCGATGTGCTCTACAGGTTCAACGTCCGAGGAGCAGCCGGTCATCACCAGCAGCGCCGCGAAAGCAGCCAGCACGGCGGCCGTGGCGACCTGCGTGAACCCTCGCTGCTTGCTCTTGTTCTTCACCATCTGCGTTGCTCCTCGGATAAGTCAGAGCGCCGAAGCGCCCGTAAGCTCTAAAATGCGCCCCTCAGCCCGAGCGCGCCGAACCCGACGTAGGGCGCTACGAAGGCCGATTTGCCCGGCTCTGCCTGCTTGCTCGACAAGACGAACAGCGTGACCCCGGTGGCCACGCCCAAACCGCCCACTACGTAGCCGACGATGCCCAGCGTCTTGGCGCTGCGCGCCTTGTCGTCGAGGCTGCTGACGTTCTTGGCTTCGGGGCTGTCGGCGTCGCAAATGGTGCCGCACTGCGCGCTGAGCGCGGCGGCGGCCTTGTCGGCGTCTTTGCGGTTGCTGGAAGACTTGAGGACGAAAACGGTGCCGAGCGCGATGCCCACGGCCCCGACACCAAAGCCGACATACGAGCCGATGCGCAGGCCGTTTCCTCCGCCACCGGTGTCGCTGGGCGGCGCCCCGCTCGGAGCGCTCGAGACGACGGGCGCGCTCCCGGGCGCTACGGCTGCAGGCGTCGCCGCCGGCGGCGGCACCGAGTCGTCGACCTCCAGCTTCAGCGCAACGGAGCCTTGGCCCGCGTCCTTGAGCGTAGCCGTGGCCGGCGCCGCTTTGAAGCCGGTCGCGGTCGCCGTCACCGTGTGCTCGCCCGGATCCATCGGTTGCGGCACGCCCAAGAGCACGCTCGACACCGGCTGGCCGTCGACGGCCACGCTCAGGTCTTTGGCTTTGTCTGCGCCCTCGACGTTGATCGTGAGCCGGCCGATGTGCGGCTCGACCAGCTTGCGCTCTTCTTCGGCGGCGGACTGCGCGTCGTGGAAGGCTTGCGGCGCGTTGGGCGCCAGCTGCTCCTTCACGATCTTCAAGTAAGCCTCGCGCGCCTTCACGAATTGACCGAGCTTGGCGTGTGCGCGCGCCATGAACAGCAGGTGCGGCGGCGCGTGAACTAGCGACTCTGCCTTGCTGAACAGATCCACCGCGTCTTTGAAGCGGCCTTCGTTGAAGGCCTGCGAGCCTTCGGTGGCCAAGGTGCGGGCACCGGCACGCTGCTCGTCACTCTGCGCGAACGCCGGGCCGGGGGCCCCGGCCAGGACAGCTCCGACTATGACCGAAGCAACGCAAAACCGCGTCTTAAGCGAGGTCCCTCTCATGCAAACTTTATATACTAACACGCTCCGTCTGGCGCGCTTCTAGCTGCTACAAAGCGCGTGGCGTCGGCGGGGCCGGGGCCCCGCCTTTCAGTCGCGTTTGTCGGCGGGGTCCCAGCCCCGCCTTCTCGCGGCTTTGTAGCTGCGGCTTCGTTCGCGTGGCGGGGCGGAAATGCGGTGGAAATAGCGGCTGAAATGTTTGCCGGTTTCGAGGGGAGGCCTAAGGAGGAGTGTAGGTAAGAGGAAGCAGCCATGCGCAAAAAGGCCAGTTCGTCTCGTATTGCGGGGAGCCAGCCCCGCGCCTCGGAGCCCAGCGCTCCTTCGGGGTCGTTGGTCGTGGTCGAGCTCGGCGCGGAGTGGCCTCGTCTGCCGGAGAGCGACCCCTCGCTGCGGCGTGTCCTGGCTCAGGCTGAGGCCGAGACGCCGGCGCGGTTCGCTGAACGCGTGGCCGGCAGCCTCGATGGTCTGTTCGGAAAAGGCATTCAACTGCGCACCGTGGCGCTGGCCTGTAACGAACGCATCGACGCCGTCGCCGACGCGGCTCGCCGTAAGATTGCCGGCCTAGCGCTCGGCACGATGGCCGCTCACAAGCAGGGCAAGGTCGTCCTCGCGGCGTCGCCGCTCAGCAGCGGACGGCTGCGTCACTCGCTCTCGTCGCTCGCCCACGGCTTGTTCGATGAGTGGCGTACCGCCGGACTAGAAGTGTCGCTCGAGTTCGGCGAAGAAGCTCGTTCGGCCACGGCAGCGGCACCGTTCGCGTTCACATCGCGCGTGGCCTGAATCGCGCTGGGCGCCCTCGGGCCGTCCGCGTCGTCGACGCTAGATGTGTATCGCGCGGCGATCGACGGCCAGCGCTGCTTCTTTCATGGCTTCGGCCAGGGTGGGGTGCGCGTGAGAGGAGCGCGCGATGTCCTCGGCGCTGGCCGAAAACTCGATGGCGACCGCGGCTTCGGCGATCAGATCGCCGGCGCGCGGCCCAATGATGTGGACGCCCAAGATGCGATCGGTCTGCGCGTGCGCCAGAATTTTCACGCGACCTTCGGTGGAGCCGAGCGCCCGCGCGCGACCGTTGGCCATGAACGGAAAGCTGCCCTTCTTGAAGGGCACGTTGAGCGCGGTCAGCTCTTCTTCGGTCTTGCCCACGCTGGCAATCTCCGGCTGCGTGTACACGACCCCCGGAATGGCGTCGTAGTTCACGTGACCAAAGCCGGTCACGATGCCTTCGACGCAGGCCACGCCTTCTTCTTCGGCCTTGTGAGCCAGCATGGGCCCGCGCACCACGTCGCCGATCGCATAAAAGCCGGGCACGTAGCTCTTGAACTGGTCGTCGATCGGGATGCGACCACGCGGATCGAGCTCGATGCCGACGGAGGCTAGGCCCAAATCGTCGGTGTTCGGCAGCCTACCCGTGGCGAGCAGCACACGATCGCAGCGCATAGGTTCTTGCCCGTCGATGCCGACCGTTACTTGCTCACCGCTGCGCGTCGCAGATGTGACGCGCGCGCCCAGCTTGAACTCGATGCCTTGCTTCTCGAAGATGCGCTCGGCCTCGCGCGCAATCTCCGCGTCCATGCCTGGTAAAATGCGGCCGAGGTATTCGAGCACCGTGACCTTGGCGCCCAAACGACGCCACACCGAGCCCAATTCCAGCCCGATGTAACCTGCGCCGATCACGACCAGGTGCTCTGGCACGCTGGGGTAGCTGAGCGCCTCGGTGCTACCGCCGATGCGATCGCCGTCGAGCTCGACGCCGCGCAGCGGGGCAAGCTTACTGCCGGTAGCGATGATGACGTGCTTGGCTTCGATCTCGCAGGCGTCGGGACCCGTGACCGTGACGCGACCGGGACCGACGATACGCCCGTGGCCGTGGTAGCGCGTCACCTTGTTCTTCTTGAACAGCCCGGCAACGCCTTGCGTGAGCCCGCTGACGATGCCTTCTTTGCGCTTGAGCATGCGCGCGAGATCGAGCTCGACGCCGCTCACCTTCACGCCGAAATCGGCCAGCGCGTGACCGGCTTCGTGAAAGCGCTCGCTCGACTCGAGCAAGGCCTTGCTCGGGATGCAGCCGACGCGCAAGCAAGTACCGCCGAGCGCGGCTTCGGCGTCGATGCAGGCCGTATTCAAGCCCAGCTGCGCTGCGCGAATCGCCGCAACGTAACCGCCGGGCCCCGCGCCGATGACGAGCAGATCGTGCCGGTTCGTCACGGTTCAGACTTCCAGCAGCATGCGGGCGGGCGCCTCGACACACTGCTTGATGCGCTTGAGGAAGGTGACGGCCTCGCGCCCGTCGACCAGTCGATGATCGTAGGTGAGCGCGATGTACATCATCGGCCGGATCACCACCTGACCATTGAGCGCGATGGGCCGGTCCTGAATGGCGTGCAAGCCCAAGATGCCGCTCTGTGGGGGGTTGACGATCGGCGTCGAGAGCAGCGAGCCGTAGATGCCGCCGTTCGAGATGGTGAACGTGCCGCCCATCAGCTCGGACAGCTCGAGCTTGTTGTCTTTGGCGCGTTTGCCGAAGTTCGAAATCGTCTGTTCGACCTCGGCGAAGCTGAGCCGGTCGGCGCCGCGAATCACCGGCACGGCCAGGCCCTTGCCGCCGCCGACGGCGACGCCGATGTCGTAGAAATTCTTGTAAATGATGTCGGTGCCGCGAATCTCGCCGTTCACGGCTGGCACGAGCTTCAGCGCGTCGATGGCCGCCTTCACGAAGAAGGACATGAAGCCGAGCTTGATGCCGTATTTTTCCTGAAAGCTCTCTTGATGCTCTTTACGGAGCGCCATGGCGAGCGACATGTCGATCTCGTTGAAGGTCGTGAGCAGCGCCGCCGTTTGCTGCGATTGCACGAGCCGCTCCGCGATCTTCTTGCGGAACGGGCTCATGGGCACGGCTTCTTCGAGCTTGCCTTCCGGGGCGGCGGGCTTGGCGGCTGGCGGCGTGTAGCGCATCACGTCCTCTTTCAGGACGCGACCACCCGGCCCCGTAGCGTCGACGTCGTCGGCCTGCACGCCACGCTCTTTGAGCGCGCGCCGCGCCGACGGCATTACCCGCGCAAAGCCGTGCGGCGGCATGCTCTTGGGCACGGCCACGTCATCAGCTGCTGCTGGCGCGGCGGCAGCTGCTGCTGGCGCGGCGGCTGCGGCCGGCGGCGGTGCCAAAACGGGAGCGGCGGGCGGCGGAATGGACTTGGCTTTGACTGAGCCCGCCCCCTCCTCCATGTAACCGATGACCTCACCCACCTGCGCCACCGCGCCCTTCTTGGCTTTGATCAACGTGATGGTGCCGGTGGTCGGCGCCGGCAAATCGACCGTCACTTTGTCGGTCTCGATTTTGACGATGATCTCGTCGCGCGAAACGCTTTCGCCTTCGGCCTTCAACCAATCGCCGATCTGCACTTCCGTGATCGACTCGCCAACCGGCGGCACTTTCAGCTCAATGGGCATCTCTTCAAAACCTCTAAAAAACGGCGCTACTCTCCGCCTCTAGCCGGCGCTCGTCAACCACAGACGAATGAGAGGATGCAACAGGAAGGCGCGAAGCCGCGAAGGCGGAACTGGAAGACACTGGCCAGCAAGCCGTCGATTTTGGGGGCGCCTAGATGTCACGTCGATTGCGTCGCCCTGAATTTCAAAACGAGTCTGCTCGACTCGACGCGGGTTCGACACCGGCTTGGCGCCAAGAAAATCGCACGAAGGCTGGCCGTCTTGCTCGACATCCGCCTTCGCGGCTTCGCGCCTTCCTGTTGCCTTCCCGCCGCGCGTCAGGCGAAGGCGCGCTCCAAAAGCTCTTGTTGTTCGAGCTTGTGGGCGCTGTGGGAGCCGGTGGCGGGGCTGGCGGATTCGGTGCGGCAGATACCCGAGAACGGGAAGCGCCCGAACATCATCGAGCCGTGACGCACGCGCATGTGACGCCAGGCGCCCATGTTCTCCGGCTCTTCTTGCACCCACATGAACTGCGTGCCGTCGTCGAAATGATCGAGCGCCGCGCGCAGCACGCGGTCGGGCAACGGGTACAGCTGCTCGATGCGCACGATGGCGACGTCGTTTCGGCCCAGCTCGGCGCGGCGTTTCTCGAGATCGTAGAAGACCTTACCGGTGCAAAGCAGCACGCGCGTGGCCTTCTTCAGCCCGCGAATGTCGGGAATCACGCGCTGAAAGCCGGCGCTCGCGAACTCTTCGAGCGTGCTCACGCATTGCGGCAGCCGCAGCAAGCTCTTGGGTGTGAACACGACCAGCGGCTTACGCCAAGGCCTGAGCACCTGACGACGCAAGACGTGGAAGTACTGTGCCGGCGTGCTCGGCTGAACGACTTGGATGTTCTCTTCGGCCGACAACGCCAAGAAGCGCTCGAGGCGCGCGCTCGAGTGCTCGGGTCCCTGCCCTTCGTAGCCGTGGGGCAGCAGCATGACCAAGCCCGACAAGCGCTTCCACTTGTCTTCGGCGCTGACGATGAATTGATCGATGATGACCTGGGCGGCGTTGGCGAAGTCGCCGAACTGCGCCTCCCACAGCACGAGCGCGTCGGGAAAGTCCAAGCTGTAGCCGTACTCGAAGCCGAGCACGCCCGCTTCGCTCAAGACCGAGTTGTAGATCTCGATCGGCGCCTGATCGGAGGCCATGTGGCAAAGCGGCATGTAAGTGTGCCCGTCTTGCACGTCATGCAAGACCGCGTGCCGGTGGCTGAACGTGCCACGGCCGCAATCTTGACCCGTGAGGCGCACGCGCGTGCCTTCGGTGACGAGCGACCCGAATGCGAGCAGCTCGGCCATACCCCAATTGAGCGACTTTTCGCCGGCCGCCATGGCGCGGCGCTCACCCAAAAGCTTTTCGATCTGCCGGTGCGGATGGAAATTGTCCGGCAGCTCTTGCTGACGCACGATCAGCTCTTGCGAGCGCTCGATGGCGACGCCGGTGTCCACGTCCGGCACGTCGCTCTCGGCGCCGCCCCGGTAGCCCTTCCAAAAGCCGCCCAGCCAATCTTGTACGCGCACGTAGTCTTTGCGGCGCGCCTCCGAGAGCTCGCGCTCCAGGTGCTCGCGGCGTTCGACCGCGATTTTGTCGGCTTCTTCGACCGTGATCTCGCCCATCTTCGTGAGATGACCGAGATAGCCCTCTCGCACGCTCTGGCGCTCGGCGATGGCGGCGTACAGTAGCGGCTGCGTGAACGACGGCTCGTCGCTCTCGTTGTGGCCCCAGCGGCGGTAGCAGTACATGTCGATCACGACGTCGCGCAGGAAGGTGTCGCGGAAGTCCATGGCCAGCCGCACCACTTGCGCGACGGCCTCCGGATCTTCGCCGTTGACGTGGAAGATCGGGATTTGCAGCATCTTCGCCACGTCGGTGGCGTAGGTGGTGGAGCGGGCTTGCGACGGCGGGGTGGTGAAGCCGATCTGATTGTTGATGATGACGTGAATCGTGCCGCCGATGGTGTGCGCGTCCACCTGGCTCATGTTCAGCGTCTCTTGAATCACGCCTTCACCGGCAAACGCAGCGTCGCCGTGAATCGTGAACGCGATCTTCTTGGAGCGCGTGAGGTCACCGGCACGGTCTTGCTTGGCGCGCGTACGGCCAACGACCACCGGGTTCACGTACTCGAGGTGGCTGGGGTTGAAGCACAGCGAGAGGTGCACCTTCTTGCCGGTCTCGGTCACGAAGTCCGAGCTGTGCCCGAGGTGGTACTTCACGTCGCCCGAGCCGTAGTAAAGCTGGGGATCGGCGTCCTCGAACTCGCGGAAGATTTCGCGCGGGTTCTTGCCCATGATGTTGGCAAGCACGTTGAGGCGCCCACGGTGCGCCATGCCGAGGATCACCTCGTCTACGCCATGCTCGGCGGCGCGATCGATGGCGAACGCCAAAAGCGGGATCAAGCTCTCGGAGCCCGATAGCGAAAAGCTCTTGGCGCCGACGAACTTCTTCTGGATGAACTCTTCGAAGATCGAGGCGTCGGTCAGCTTGGTCAGGATGCGCAGCTGCTCGGCCCGCGAGAGCTGGATGCGATTTTCCGAGCCCTCCATGCGATCTTGCAGCCAGTTTTTCACCTTCAGATCGTCGATGTGCATGAACTGCACGCCGATCGAACGACAGTAGGTGTTGCGCAGGCGCGCCAAAATCTCGCGCAGCGTGAGCACCTGTGCGCCGAAGATGGTGCGGCTCGAAAATTTGCGATCGAGATCGTAGCCCGTCAGCTCGTAAAACTCGGGGTCGAGCTCGGCTTGGATCGGCCGCGGCAAACCGAGCGGATCGATCTTGGCCATCATGTGGCCGCGCACACGGTAGGCGCGCACCAGCGCGTCCACGCGGTCTTGGCGCACAGCGGCGTCGGACACGCCGCTCACCAGGGCGGCGCCATTGCCGTTCAGCTGACCGTTGCCGTTGCCGTTGACGTGAGCCGTGCCGTTGGCGACGCCAGCGCTGTGCCCGTTACCGTTCGACTTCGCGCTGGGCGCGGCTGGATTGAAGACGCTGGCCGGACGAAAGTCCGGGCCGCGCTTGGGCGTCTTGGCAAAGTCGCCGCTCTGCTCGAGCGAGTCGAAGTAAGCCCGCCAATCCGGCGGCACAGCGCCCGGATCTCGGAGGTAATCGGTGTACAGCCCCTCAGCGAACAGCAGGCTCAGCGTGCTTGGCGAGCCTTCGTTGATCTCGATGGTCATGGTTGCGGCTAAACCCGGCGGGTTTTTCCCCCCAAGACCGGGTCCGGTCAAGCAAAACGGCCGAGTTTTCGCATTCTAAACACGTAACGGACACGTTTCGGGACCATTTCCAACCCGGCCGGGTCCTTCAGATTTTTTCACAGGCAGATCAGGGGCTCAGAAGCCGCGAAATTTTAGGGGGCCGAGCCGGTGAAGGCGCCGGGCTAGCGGGTCCGCCGGGGTCCGCTGCTGCGGGTTGGCGCGGCACTGACGCGCAGGTAGCCGCCTGAAAGAAACGAATACATCTGCTGGGTGAGCACCTCGGCGCTCTCTTCGGAGTAACCGAGCGTGACAGCTTGGTAGAGCAGCTCTTTCAGGGCGCCGATGGTGAGATAGGCGAGCACCCGCGGCTCGCCCTCGTCGACGATGCCGAGGGCCTGGCCGTCTTTCAGGCTCTCGGCGAGCAACTGTACGACGGTGTCGTAGAACGCGAACAGCTTGCGGTCGAACGCCGGGTCGATGCCGGCGGCGTCCGTAAACAAGATTTTCGTCATGCTGCGCTCCGTGAGACAGGTGGCGATAATGGCGCGAATGTTCTCACGAACTTGCTCGACGACCGGGCGCTGCGCGTCGTCGGTCACGATGCGCACGATCGCCATCGTGAGCTGCGAAGCGAAGCGATCGATCAGGTCCGAGAAGACCGCGCGCTTGTCCTCGAAGTAGAGATAGAAGGTGCCGCGCGCGACGCCGGCTTGGAGGGCGATGTCGTCGATGGTAGTCTGGTGGTAGCCACGCCGCGCAAAAACATCACGCGCCACGCTGAGGATTTGTTGGCGGCGCTCGGACTTCGGCAGCGCCGTCTTCTTGGTGGCGGGTTTGCCACGCGAGCCCTTGGACGAGGCGGCCATGTATGCCCGCATCATAGCCAAAGTTTTCAGCGCGCCGCAGCTCAAGTCCTGCGCATGCGCGCCGTACTCGTGCGCATGACGCTGTCTCGTTCGTCGCTACGATCGCAGGGCCTTTTGGGCGCGGGTTTCCTGATGTATGCGCTGTGCGCACTAACGCCCAGCCCCGCGGCGGCCGCAGCGCCGAAAACCGGCGTCGTGGCCGGCTCAGGCACGGTCTCTGGCGGCGTGTTCACCGCCGGCCCTGACGGCGCACAGTACGTGCTCCCGAGCCAGGCCCGCTTGTCGCTCGCGCCCGATGCTTCGGTGCACGTGTTCCCGAAGCCTCAACCGTTGCAGCTCGCTCCGGGCTCGAAGACCACGACCTACAGCTTCGCGCTTCTGCGCGGTCGCGTGGACGTGCTCGTCCCTGCCAAGCCGAAGAGCGCCGTCTTGTGCAGCCTCGGCAAAGTCTCGGCCGTGATCGGTACGGGCTCTGCCACACTGCTGCTACACGGCGATGCGTCGACGGTCGCCAGCGCAGACGGAGACGTGCGCACGCTGGTGTCCGACCGTTGGACGACGTTGCCACCCGGCACGCTCCAACACTTCAGCGGCGAGCGCGGCGGCGCGGTCGAGCCAACCGTCGCGGCACCCGCGCTCACGCCCGGTCAGCGGCTATGGTTCTCCCCGGGCGATCCCGTTGCGATCGGCGGCGTTACGCTGAGCCCGGTCGCCGGCGCCGACCACTACGAGCTCAGGCTGCACGCTTGGGACGGTAGCGAGCAGCTGCGCCAGGTGCGCGGTGTGCGCCAAGACGACGCCTTCCCTCCAGCCATGCCCGGCCAGTACGAGCTCAGCGCGCGCTCGGTCGACGCCGAGGGCATCGCGGGCTCCTGGACCAAGAGTGAGCCGGTGCGGGTGGTGGGCGTGACGTTGCCCCCGGGCGGTTACGCCGCTGGCGGCGACATCTTCATCGGCAAGGGCCAAGACGTGCACTTCTCGAACACCGACGGCCTGGAGATGACGTACGAAGGCGCCGGGCGCTATGTGCCGGCGTCGCAAGCCGTCTCGCTATATCGCGGAGAAACGACCATGGTCAGCTTCCGCGTGCCCGGGTCGGTGTATCCGACCACCGCGCGCCTGCGGCCGCGCGGGCTCTACGCGCACGTGGTGCTCGGACCGAGCCGCGCGGTGTGGCCGACCGACCCGATCCAAATCGCGGTCGAGCTGCGCAGCAAAGAAGGCGAAGCCATACCGCCATGGCTCGAGCCGAAAACCGACGTGACACTCGGCATCGAACCTATCGAAGTGACGTTCACGCGCGACGGTAATCGTCTAGTCGGAACGGTGCCGCCCACCGCCAATCCGGGGCCCTGGGTCCTACGCGTCGAGGTCAAGGACCAGTTCGGAGCGCTGCTCGGCCGAGATTTCTTGGAGATCGCGAAAGCGCCGCCCGCGCCGCCGCTATCGACGAAGGCGGTCACGGCGCGCGTCGCCAGCAAGTAGCGCGGCGAGCGCCGAGCGGCGCACTTCTACCCACGTTGCTGCTCGGCGAAAGCTTTGCAAAGCTGCCGAAAGCGATGAGCCCGCGCGGACTCTCCGTACTTTCACTCGCCGGTCTGCTCGGCGTCATAGGGCTCACGTTTGCCCTGGCGTCGCGCAGCGCGCCGGCCGCGCAGAGCCCTAACGTCAAGGCCTCGCCAGCGACTCGCAGCGCGCCGCTCGTGCTGGCCAGCTTGCAGGCGTCCGGCCATGACGCATCGCCCTTCGAAGCCCTCGCGGCCCTGCACATCGAAAACCAAACCTCGCGCGAAAGCCTCGATATCAAGCTGTATGACGCGCGCGGCCAAATCGACGAAGCCGCAGCCACTCGGCTCGACGAGCTGCTCTGCGACGCTCGCTCGCCGAAAGAGCGCGACGTCGGGCATATCAATCGCCGCACGCTGCAGCTGCTCTTCAAGGCGGCGTATCACTTCGGCAGTCGCGAGGTGCAGATCGTGTCCGCCTACCGCAAGCCGGGTCGCCGCCGAGAAGGCCCGCACGGCACGGGCGACGCCATCGATTTTCGGCTGCTGGGAACCAGCGCGCGCGACCTAGCCGCCTATTTGCGCGAGATTCCGCGCACGGGCGTCGGTATCTACACGCACCCGAAAACGCAATACGTACACCTCGACAGCCGTGAGCACAGCTTTCATTGGCTCGACGCTTCGCCGCCGCGCCGGCACTGGCGCGAAAAATCGATTGGCGCGCGCGATCTGCTCGAGCGTGATCGCCGCTACGCGCCCGAAGTCGATCTGCCGGAAGGGCTGCGCACGACCGCCGCTACAGCGGTAGGCGCACCGTAAAACAAGCGCCACCCAAGCGCTCGTCTTTGCCCGCAACCAGGCTGCCGTCGATCTCTTCGACGATGCGTCGCGAGATGGCCAGGCCGAGGCCCGTACCGACGCCGACCTTGCTGGTGAAGAATGGGTCGAAGATGCGGTCGGCGTCCTGCTCGCCGATGCCGGGTCCGTTGTCGGCCACCTCCAGCACCGCCCAGGCCTCTTCGATCCGCAGTCGCACGCTGATCACGTTCTGGCTGCGCGGACGCGGCGAAATCGCCTGCACGGCGTTGACGATCAAGTTGAGCACGACTTGACCGAGCTTGGTGGCAGAAGCCTTGACCTTGGGCGCGCAGGTCACGTCCAGCTCGAGCGACGCGCAGCGCATCAGCTCACCCGATACCAAACGCAGGCTCAGCCGCAGCACCTCGGCGAAGTCGACCGGCTTCAGCGCGCCCGAATCGCTGCGCGTCGGCAGCTCGATGCCGCGCACGATGTCGACCACGCGATCGACGCCGGTGCGCGTGTCGGTCAGACTGGCTTCGATTTCTTCGAGCCGCGACTTGACCGCGCCCAGCGCCGAAGATTCGCTCAACTTGCGCAGCTCGCCCTGCGCGAACGACAAGCTGTTGGTCACCCACATCATCGGGTTCTTCATCTCGTGCGCGATGCTGGCCGACACGATGCCGAGCGCATAAACCCGCTCGGTTTCGCGCAGCCGCACCTCCATGGCCGACAGCTTGCGGCTCATGGCATAAATGTCGAGCGCGTCCGCCAGCTCGGCCTTGAGCTCGCCCGGCTCCCAGGGCTTGCGCAGGTAACGCCGCACGCGCCCGCGATTGATCGCCGAGATGGCAGCTTGAATGTCGCTGTAGGCGGTGATCAGCACCCGCACCGTGTCGGGGTACTCGATGCGTACGCGCTCCAGCAGCTCTACGCCGGTCGTGCCGGGCATGCGCTGGTCGGCGACGATCACGCCCACCTCTTCGCGGCGCATGCACTCGAGCGCCGCTTCGGCCGAGGTCGCGGTAACGATCTCGAAATCGTCACCGCACGCAGCCTCGCACACGACCAAGTTGGCTTCGTCGTCGTCGACAAACAGAACCTTGACGCTCATGCCGCTGCCTCGATGGCTGGCAACTGGATGCCGAACACCGCGCCCCCGCCCTCGCGAGGCGCGTAGCTCAGCGTGCCGCCGCAGTCTTGGATGATGCGACGCGACAGGTACAAACCGAGCCCAGTGCCTTCACCGACCGGCCTGGTCGTGAAGAACGGCTCGAAGATCAGCGCCGCGATTTCTTTGGGGACGCCCGGGCCGTCATCGCTGATCGACACGCGCACGCTGTCTGCCTCGTCTAAAGTGCGAACCCAAATACTCTTGGCACCGGCGCGCACGGCGTTGTCGAGCAGATTCAGAAAAACTTGATTGAGCTCACGCGGGGACGCCACCACTGCGCGGCTGCTCTCAAAGTTCAATTGCACCGACACGCCTGACATCTTGTGCTCGAGAAGCTCGATCGAGGAGCGTAGCCCAGATTGGAGGTCGCACTGCAAGATCGAGTTTTCTTCGGCCGGCCGAACGTGTTCTTCGAGGGCGGCCACGATCTTGTCGATGCGCTGGGAGCCCTCGACGATGATGCTGAGCAGCTTGCTTTCCAGCTCGGGCCGGCTTTTCGCTCCGGGCAGTGTGCGCGCGGCGTTCAGCACTGCGTTCAGTGGATTTCGGACCTCGTGCGCGACCCCGCCGGCCAGCGTGCCAGCGGTCGCGAGCCGCGCCTGGTCAGCTAGCTGCAGGCCCACGGAGCGCAGCTTGAGCTGGGCATTGATGCGCGCGAGCAGCACCCGGCTATGAAACGGCTTAGTCACGAAGTCATCGGCGCCGGCCGAATAGGCGTCGAGCACGTTATCGGTGGCCGAGAGCGCTGTCAGGACGATCACCGGCGTACTGCGCAGGCGCGGATCTTGTTTGATGGCACGGCACAGGTCGGTGCCGGTCGTACCAGGCATCATCACGTCGGTTAGTACGAGATCTGGCGCATGTGACTTAACGGCGGCCAAGGCTAGCGCGCCATCGCTGGCGGTCACGACGTCGTAGTACGGTTTGAGCGAGCTCTCGATGTACTCGCGCAGGTCGGGCTCGTCTTCGGCCACCAGCACCAACGGCCGGCGCCCGCGATCCATCAGCACCGGCATGGCGTCACCCTCGAACACGTCCGGCACCACCTCTGGCAATGGCAGTGGCAGGGTGCCGCGGTCACTGGCGCGCCGCTTCGGATGTTCGTCCGTCTTGACGCGACGCCGCTCCAGCACTTCGTCGCGAAAGTGCTCGCGCCCGAGCGGCAGCGTGACCGAAAACGTGGAGCCCTTCTCGAGCACGCTCTCTACGTCGATGCCGCCGCCGTGCAATTCGCTCAGCTTGCGCGCCAATGACAGGCCGATGCCCGCACCGCCCTGGCGCCGACGCTGCGAGCCTTCGACCTGGTAGAAGCGATCGAAAATCCGCTCCAGCTCGGCGTCCGGAATGCCCGGGCCGGTGTCTTCGACGGCCACCACGCAGCTCGTCTCGCTTTGCCGAACGCGCACGCTGACGCTGCCGCCGTCGGGCGTGAATTTCAAGGCATTGCCGAGCAAATTCGTGAAAATAATCTCGAGCCGATGCGGATCGCCATACACCGGCAAGGCCGGCACGTCGGCGTGGAAGCTCAGCGTCATGCGACGCACTTCGGCCGCCGCACGCGCCGACTCGACGACGCGCGACACCAGGTCGACCAGGTCGACCTCTGCAACGTGCAGGCGCAAACCGCCGACGTCCAGGCGCGCCAGATCCAATAAATCGTCAATCAGGCGCAGCAGCCGATGCGCATTGCGCCGGATCACGCTCAGCGCCGAATGCACTTCGGGCCTCACGTCGTGGCTCAACAAATCTTCGACGGGTGTCAGGATCAGCGTGAGCGGTGTGCGCAGCTCGTGCGAGACGTTGGCGAAGAATTCGTTCTTCAGCCGATCGAGCTCCTGCAAACGCGTGAGCGTGCTGGCAAGCTCCGCCGACGTCTTTGCCAGATCCGATCTGGCTTCGTATTCGCGCCTGGCAGCGCGAAACCGGATGGTGCCTGCCGTCACCGCGATCACGCTCGTCAGGCTCAGAAAGTACAGATTGTTGAAAAATGGCGCGAACTTGATGTCACCGTGCGCCAGCTGCGGCAGCGTGGGCACCAGCCAGATCGCCACGATCAGCCCACTGCCGTACAAGAACTGCTGCCAGCGCCACAGATAGAGCACGGCCATCGCCAGCGTGCACAGGTTCAGGCCCGCGTAGTACGGAGACAGGCCGCCCTCGAGCCGCAGGATCATGTCCTCGATGCCCACGGCGCAGAGCAAGGGCGCGCCCGCGCCGAGCAGCACGGGGTAGCGGCCGATGATCGGCAGATAGGAAGCCCCGATCATGGCGCATGCGATCACGCTGGCGCCCAAGCGAATCAGCAAAAATTCGCCTGCCTTGTCCGGCACGCAGATCAGGTCGAGCGCCACGCCGCCGGGCATGAGCAGGGCTGCCAGCACGTAGCCCAGCCGTGCTGCCGAGAGATTCACGTCCGCGAGCCACGCTTCGAAGCCGCGATCTTCTGACAGTGTTCGGTTCCCCTTACTTCCAGATCCGAAGAAACAAATTCACACCCGTCGGTTCGGCATCGACTTCTACGCGGATCGGCGCGGGCTGAAGGGCGCTGGCAAACTCGAGCAGGTCTGCCGGCGTGCGATGGATCAAGAACCAATCCAGCGCATACTCCATGAAATAGCGCGTGGGGTTGTGAGTCGCGACGTTGCCGACGCACAGATGACCGCCCGGAGCGAGGGCGTCGTACAGGCCGCCCAGCAGCGCCGAGAAGCTGCGCTGGTTCAGGTAGTCGAACAGGCCCGCGCTGTAGATGAGATCGCGCTCACCGAGCGTGTCTTTCAGCTTCTTGGCCGTGAGCAGCCGGCGCACCGACTCTCGAATGAAATGCAGCTTGACGCCCGTCTTGGCTGCCAGCGGCGACAGCGTGCGCTCGCAGTAGACCAGCACGCGCTCTTCTTGATCGATCAGCGCCACGTCGAGGTAGCGGCCAAGCTCCGGACTTTGCTCGAGCAGCACGCCGAGCTCTCGCGAAGGCCCACAACCGATGCTCGCCAGGCGCACGTGCCCGCGCGCCTCGACCGCGGCGCGAATCTTGGTGCCGAGGTAGTTGAGGCGATTGACGTTCGCCTGCGCCGCGATCTCTTGAGTTGCGTACAGGTTCATGGCCTTGGCGAACAGCGAGTCGCCTTCGGCATGATCGCGGTACAGCATGTTCATCATTTCGTAGTCGCCGGCATAGCCGAGCGGCTTGTCGTAGGCGCGCTTTACGAAGGGCGAATGCAACGTCAGATGGTGCAGCTCGGCCTTGTAGTAGCTGCGATAGCTCGGGTGATGCTCTTCGGGCAAGCCGGCCACGAGCTGCCCGAGCTCGCGAGATGCCGCGTTCATGCGCTCGACGATGCGCGGACCAATTTCCTCGAGGTAGGTTTTGAGCGTCTGATTTCGCGTAAAAAGATCGAGATTGGTGAGCGCGCGCTCCTCCATATCGAGAAACGTTTTGAGCTTCTCGAGCGACGTCCGCTGGTGGTTCACCCAAAGCTTGAACTCGCTCGAGACGACGTCCTCGTGAGCATCGAGAGCCGCATCGAGTCGCTCTGAAAAGCTGTGCCGCGTCCCGAGTCGGTAGAGCTCCGAGAAGTCGATGGTGCTGGAGCGCAGCTCGATGCCGAGCACCAAGTCGTCGCCGCGCTCGGCGATGCGACGAATGTCCGCGTCGCCCTCGTACAAGATCGAGTCGCGACACACGATGCGCAGGCGCTCCAGCCGGTCACCGGACAGGACCAGCCCCGCCCGTGCCCCGGCGCCTGCGATGATCAGCGCGGCGCCGGTCAGCGAAAGATCTTCTACCTGCGTATCGATGACGCCGAGCGTCGCGTGCCGAGCCGTCGCTGCCAGCCCCTCCAGCTGCAGCTCCTCGATTCGAACGCGGCGCGCCCGCAAGCGTCGCGCACGTCGGGAGTCGGCTGGAGGAGTCTGCAGCTCGACGACCGGGCGGGAGTGTGATTCGGGTCCTTCGCGGTTGGGTTCGGAAGTCGAACCGGCGGCAGTGTGGGGAGTGGCGATAAGCGCTGTCATGGGTTTGCTCGTCTCAAACTGGGAAAGGATGTCTGCGACTATTTGCTAGTTCTCGGACGCTCCGACACAGGGAACTGCCCGGGAATCCGGGCCCACGAGGAGCCGGAGATTGCCGGCATCTTGCCTGATAAGCAATCCCCGCGCACCAACGCGCCTGGTCTACGTCGGTGTAGGTTCGCCACCCCAACGGCTTATGAAGTAGGCGCTTAAGACCCGTGACGAACTTGGCAGCAGCGATTTTTGCACGCGGGGAAATCCGGACAAGCGCGCATCAATTGCAACTCTGGGCGTCGCTCATTTCAATTCTGCAAGCTGGCGCGGCTTTCCATTTCAGTCAGGCAGCAAACAAGTGTCGGTCAGGTGTCGAGTCCCGACTCAAAAACCCGCACCCACCATCACGGTACCGAGCGCCCAGGGCTTCGTACGCTCGGTGCCGATGGCTGGCACCAAGGCGATCAACGAGAAGCTCACGCGCGCGTCGGCGTCGGCGATCGGTAGCTCGTACTCGAGCGCGCCGCGCAGCATGCCTGCGCCGACGCTAGCGTGCTGTCCGATCGCGCCGCCGCGCAGCAGGCTGGCGCCCGCACCGATGATCGGATGTAGCTCGAACCTGTGACGGAAATCTATCCACAGCTCGCCGCTGTACGCGGCGAGACCCTGCTCGCTCTCGGCACGCAGCCAAGCCGCCGACGCCCGCGCTCCGACGGCGCGCTGTCCGATGTCCAGCGCGGTGAACAAGCCAGGGCCCGTCGGCTGGAGCAGGAGTGCCGGCCCGACCTGGAAGCGGAAGGTGGAGCCAGTCGCGTCCGGCAGCGGCTCAGTCTCGGTACGCGAGACGGTGGGTGGAGGGTAGGTCCGATCCGGATCAGGCGTTCGGTACGGCGAGTCAGGCGCGTCAGCGAAGTCCGCGCGGGCGCTTGCGGCAGCCAGCAGCGCGGGCAGCAGCACCGTTAGGGCACGGCCCGCCTTGGCCGCCAGCGAGAACGAGCGGCACCGGCGAACGCTGAGCTTCGGCATGCCCGGCACAACGCCGGCCGGACTCCGCCCCTTACACCCGAGCCCTGGCACGTCCGCCCACCAGCAAAACCGCGGGTTTGGCGACTGACGTTCGTGTCACCGCAGCGAAACAGCCGAAAGGCTTGATTCTCGCCTCGGGGTGCAGGCAGACTGACGCCCGTGTCAGTCCTAGGGCCGTCCTGAGGCCCCCTTTTCCCGGGATCCAATGAGCATGACGGACGGTCTGGTTATCGGCATGGACGTGGGGTCGACGACGGTGAAGGCCGTTGTCATCAATCCGGACACCAAGGAGATCCTCTGGTCGGACTACCAGCGGCATCACACCAAGCAGCCCGAGAAGGTGCTCGAGCTGTGTGAGGCCATCCTCGCCGCGTTCCCTGATCACGAGCCGACGAAGTTCCGGATGTTCGTTACCGGGTCCGGCTCCGGGCCGCTCGAGAAGCCGACCGGCGGCAAGTTCGTTCAAGAAGTGAACGCCGTCACGCTGGCGGTCGAGAACAAGCACCCCGACGTGCTCAGCGTGATCGAGCTCGGCGGCCAAGACGCCAAGATCATCATGTTCCGCGAGGACAAGAACACTGGCGCCAAGACGGCCAGCACGAGCATGAACGACAAGTGCGCCTCCGGCACCGGCGCCACCATCGACAAGTGCATGATCAAGGTCGGCGCGGAGCCCGGCTTCGCGACCTCGCTGCATTTCTCGGACGAAAAGCTGCACCACGTGGCCGCCAAGTGCGGCGTGTTCGCCGAGACCGACATCGTGAACCTGGTGAAGACCGGCATCCCCAAAGACGAGGTGCTGAACTCACTGGCGGACGCGATCGTGCTGCAAAATTTGAGCGTGCTCACGCGCGGCAACACGCTGAAGCCCAAGGTGCTGCTGCTGGGCGGCCCCAACACCTACCTGCCCTTCTTGCAAGAGTGCTGGCGCCTGCGCATTCCGCAAACCTGGAAAGACCGCGGCTTCGACTACCCGAAAGACGTACCGATCGAAGAGCTGATCTTCGTACCCAAGAACGCCGACCTGTACGCGGCGTTCGGCGCCGCCATCTACGGCATCGCCGAGGGAGGTACCGATTGTTACTTCAAGGGCATCGCGGCGCTCCACGACTTCATCAACAACGGTCGGCGGGCGCGCCTCGGTGAGCAAGCCGGACCGCCGCTCTCCGCTGCCGAGGCCGAGACCGCCGAGTTCATCAAGGCCTATTCGATCCCGAAGTTCCAGAAGGCGAAGCTAACGCCCGGTCAGGTCGTGCGCGGCGTGATCGGCATGGACGGCGGTTCGACCTCGTCGAAGGCCGTGGTGATTGGTGAAGACGGCGAGATCTTGCTCAAGGCTTACCAGCTCTCCAAAGGCAATCCGATTCAGGATACGAAGGAGCTTTTGGCGAAGATTCAGGACGACGTGGAAAGCCAAGGCGCCACGCTCGAAATCTTGGGTTTCGGCGCCACCGGTTACGCCGCGGACGTGCTCGACGAGTGCGTGCTCAGCGACGTGAACATCGTCGAGACCGTCGCGCACATGATGAGCGCCGTGCATTTCTTCGGCGACATCGACGTGATCTGCGACATCGGCGGACAAGACATCAAGGTCTTGTTCATGAAGAACGGCGACATCCAGAACTTCAAGCTCTCGAACTCGTGCAGCGCCGGCAACGGCATGCTGCTGCAGGCGATGGCCGATCAGTTCGGCATTCCGGTCACCGAGTATGCCGAGGCCGCGTTCAAGGCCGAATTGGCGCCCAAGTTCTCCTACGGTTGCGCCGTGTTCTTGGATTCGGACCGCGTGAACTTCCAGAAAGAGGGCTACCAGAAGGAAGAGCTTCTGGCAGGTCTGGCGCAGGTGCTGCCCAAGAACGTGTGGCAGTACGTGGTGCAAATTCCACGTCTGGCCTCGCTGGGCACCAAGTTCGTGCTGCAAGGCGGCACGCAGTACAACCTGGCGGCCGTCAAGGCGCAGGTCGACTACATCAAGCAGCGCGTGCCGGGCGCGCAGGTGTTCGTACACCCGCACACCGGCGAAGCCGGCGCGATCGGCGCCGCGATCGAAACCCTGCGTCGCTACAAGCGCACCGGCAAGAGTCGCTTCATCGGCATCAAGGCCACGCTCGATCTCGAGTACATGACGAAGAACGACGAAGAGACCGTGTGTCACTTCTGTCCGAACGAGTGCAAGCGCACCTTCATCGATACCAAGCGCCAAGACGGCTCGACCGCTCGCTACATCTCCGGCTTCTCGTGCGAGAAGGGCACCGTCGAGAGCAAAGAAGCGATGCTGTCCTTGATGGCCGAACGCAAGAAGACAGCCGCCTCTTTCCCGAACCTGGTGACCTACGAGGCCGAGCGGGCCTTCGTGCACCAGTACGACCAAGCTGCGCTGCCCGATGCAGGCACACCCGTCAAAGACGTGCTGGTGACCAAGGGCCTGTTCCGCATCAAGCGCGAAGAGATCACGCGACCGTTCAAGCGCTCCAGCGAGGAGGCGATGAAACGCCGCAAATCGCTGCGCGTCGGCATTCCGCGCGTTTTGAACATCTATTCGACGGCGCCGTTCATTCGCACTTACTTCGAGGCGCTGGGCTTGGGCAAATCGAACGTCGTCTTCAGCGACGCCATGACCGAGGAGATGTGGGTCGAAGGCGGCAAGTACGGCTCGATCGATCCGTGCTTTCCGAGCAAGGGCGCGCAGGCGCACATCCACAACCTGCTCTTCCACAAGCACGAGCCGGAGCGTAAGCGCCCGCTGCACTACATTTTCTTCCCCATCCTCACGCACGTGAACAACTTCGTGGAAGACACGCAAGACAACACGTCGTGCCCGATCGTGGCTGGCACGCCCGACGTGATGAAAGCGGCCTTCACCAAAGAGGTCGACTTCTTCGCGGAGCGCGGCATCGAGTACCTGGCGCCGGCGTTGTCGTTCGCCGAGCCAATCTTGCTGGCGCAGCGCATGTTCGAGACCTTCGGCGAGCGGCTGGGCATCACGGTCGATGAAAACGATCACGCTTGCCGCGAAGGCTTGAAGGCGCTCAAGGCTTTCGAGCTCGACCTGCAAGACAAGGGGCGCGCCATCTTGGAGACGGTCGAAGCCGAAGATCGCATCGCGATTTTGGTGCTGAACCGGCCGTACCACGCGGATCCCGGCCTGAATCACGGCATTCCGGACGAGTTCCAGGTGCTGGGCTACCCGATCCTCAGCATTCGCTCGATTCCAAAGGATCGCGAGTACCTCGACCGCTACTTCAAGGAAGAGCTGCTGAACGGCACCATCACCACGCCGCTCTCCATCAACCACGTGTGGCCCGAAAACTACTCGGCCAACAGCTCGCAGAAGGTGTGGGCCGCGAATTTTGCCGCCCATCATCCGAACGTCGCGGTGCTCGATCTTTCGAGCTTCAAGTGCGGGCACGACGCGCCTACCTACGGCATGATCGACGCCATTTTGCAGACGTCGAAGACGCCCGCCGCCGCACTGCACGATCTCGACGCGAACAAGCCTGGCGGCTCGATCAAAATCCGCGTCAAAACCTACGCGCACTCGCTGCTCTTGCAGCACGAGCGCCTGGAAGATCAAGCCGGCAAGAAGCGCAGCCTGGCCGAAACCGTCGATCGCAAGCGGCTCGAGCTCTTGCAGCTGAAGCAGCAGCAGCTGTCCAGCACGGCCAAGACGGACGCAGCGCTAGAGCAGGCCATCCGCGAAACTTCGGAGCGCATCATGAGCTACGAAACGCGCCGCGCCGCCGAAGTCGAGCTACCGAAGGGCGCCGTCCGCCTCGGCCGAAAAGCCGCCGACGGCAGCATCGTCCCGATCGAAACCGCCCCGGCCCAGAGCGACGCCGTAACAGCAGCCGAATAGCCGCCGTCAGTCTCCCTGATTTTTTCACAGGAAGTCGGAGATGGCGGTGGACCGCCGCCCTGATGCAACGAAACCGGCGTACGGGCTCTGCCCAGGTGGCGGTTAGAGCTGCGAAAGTCACTTCGGGTACGAAGTACTCTCCAGTCACTTCGGGTACGAAGTACTCTCCAGTCACTTCGGGTACGAAGTGACTTTGGAGACGCGCGGAGGGCCCCAAGCCACACGAGTTTCTTCCGAGATCAGAAGGGCAGAAGGCCTGAATTTGGGGCGCCGAAGTGCATCGTCGTTTGCGTCACTCCGCACGATTCGTTTTGAGCACCGCGCAGCGCGACGCAAGGAACTTTGCGGCGCTGCGCCCAACCTGCTCGCCTTCTGATCTTCTGATCTTCCTGTGAAAAAATCTGGGTCCTAGATAGCGACTTGAACCGCCGTTGGTTTCAAGACTCGCGCCAAGTCTGCGGGCTTTAGGGCGACGAGGAAGCCGCGCGCGCCGCCGTTGATGTAGATGAGCGGTAGCGCCAGGATCGTGCCTTCGACGTAGATGGGCATGGGGCGTTTGAGGCCGAACGGCGACGTGCCGCCGACCTGGTAGCCTGAGTGGCGGTCGGCGACTTCGGGCGCGCAGGGCGCGACGCTCTTTTTCCCCAACGCGCGCGCCAGGTTCTTGGCCGACACCTCTTTGTCACCGTGCATCAGGACGGGCTGCGGCCCTCGGCCGCACGAAATTTTGCGGCGGAGATCGCTCGACACTTGCAGACGCGGCCGCGGCTCGGTAATTGAAAGGCTAGAAAGCAATCTACGGGAGTTGGCAGATGGGACATAGGGCGCGGACGACTGGGGCTGGGAAGTGTGTGTCTTGGGCGGCGAGCCTGCTCTTGCTGAGCGGATTGAGCGCCGTAGCGTGCGGGTCGGAACCGAGCCCAACGCCCCTGGCGGCAATGACCGGGGCTGGCGGCGAGACCGGCGCCCACGCCGGCGCACCCGGAACCGCCGGACAAAGCGGCGAAACTGGTCAGCCGTCCAATGCAGACGGTGGTGGCGGAGCGACGCCGGTAACGCCCGGCGATCTGGTCTGTAGTGCCGACGACGACTGCACCAACGCCGACAAGCCGGTGTGCGACCAAGTCAAGGGCTGCGTTGCTTGCCAGTACGACTGGGATTGTCCGGCCAACCACCGCTGCAAAGACAACCAATGCTTCGAGAAGCGCCCTTGCGCCACGAGCGACGACTGCAGCACGGACGCGGCGCATCCCGTTTGCGACGCCGTTCAGCAACTGTGCGTCGGCTGTCGCGAGGACGTCGACTGCGGCGACGGCAAGCGCTGCGAAGCCAGCGAATGCGTCACGTTCGAAGCCTGCACCAACTCGCGCGCCTGTAGCGACGGCAAGGTTTGCGACCGAGGTGTCGGCGCTTGCGTGGCCTGCGTGGTCGACGGCGACTGCGGCGACGGTAGCGCCTGCGTCCACAACGCCTGCGTTCCAACCTGCAACAGCGACAAAGACTGCCTCGGCATCGGTCTGTTGTGCGACCAGGCGGTCGGGCGTTGCGTCGAGTGCTTGAGCCACGCCGACTGCCCTGACCAATATTTTTGCGGCAACGGCGGGCATTGTAGTCTGGACGTTTGCCAAAAAGGCCAGAGCCGCTGCGACAGCGAGCACGAGCTAGGCACCTGCACCGACGTCGGCGATTCGTTCAGTGGAGGGACTTGCGCCGCCGACACGCGCTGCGTCGAAGACGGCCAAACGGCGTCGTGCGTCGCGCTCGCCTGCGCTCCCGGCGTGACCAGCTGTTCCGCGGATCTGGGCGGGCTCGACCACTGCAGCGCCGACGGGCTGAAGGTCGAGAGCAGCGAGCCGTGCCCCGACGGTCAGGCCTGCGACAGCGGCGCGTGCGCGGACGTCGTCTGCGCGCCCAACACGGCGATTTGCGACAGCAACAGCCTGTATCAATGTAACGCGGCTGGCACTGGCAAGGCCCTGGTAAGGGCCTGCACCGGCGCCTTCGGCGGCACGTGCGACGAAGCGACCGGCACCTGCAAACCCAAGATCTGTAGCCCCGGCGCACCGACCTGCGACGGCGACGTAGCCAGCGTGTGCGCGCCCGACGGGCTCGGGCCAGCACCGAACGGCACCGACTGCAGCGCCGGCGGCCAAGCATGCTGGAACGGCAGTTGCGCGCCGCGCGTTTGCACCGACGCCTACACCTGCCAAGGCAGCCTGCTCGAACAGTGCAAAAACAACGGCACGTTACTGCAACTCTCCAAAGACTGCGGCTTCGCCAGTCTGTGCGACGGCGCGGGCGCAAAGTGCATCAAACCGACCTGCACGCCTGGCGCCTTCGTGTGCGACGGCAGCGTGGCGACTCGCTGCAAGCCCGACGGCTCCGGCTACGTCGCGGGGGGTACCGACTGCGCCGACACCGGTCAAGTCTGCGACGGCGGCGGCTGCCTGGCCAAGGCATGCACGCCGAGCAGCTCTTTCTGCGCCGGTGGCAATCCTCAGCTATGCAGCGCCAGCGGCGCGACCTACAGCCCGAGCGACACCTGCTCGCTGGCTGAATACTGCAGCGACGGCTCCAGCTATTGCTTGCTCGACAAGTGCCTGGCCAGCGCCGCCGTCTGCAACGGCAGCCTGGCCACGACGTGCGCGAGCGACGGCTCGGGCCCCATCGCGGGCGGAACGGACTGCAGCGCGAGCGGTAAAATCTGCGAGGCCGGCGTTTGCAAAGACGTCACCTGCACGAGCGGTACCTTCTCTTGCCAGGGCGAAGCCGTCTACGTCTGCAACCCGAACGGCACCGGCACCACGCTCTCCAAGACCTGTTTACCGAGCGAGTTCTGCGACACCACGGCAGAAAAACCGGCGTGCTCCCCGGACATTTGCACGGCCACGACGCTCGGTTGCGACGGCGAGGTCATCTCGACCTGCGGCAGCAACGGTGGCAGTTGGACTAGCCCGGGCACCGACTGTAAAGCGACGAGCCAGGTCTGCGCGCTGGGTGGCACGTGCGCCGCCGAAGAGCTGGCCACTCAAGGCACCACGACCTACGGCAATAGCAATTACTACAACAACACGCAGCTGGCCTTGTTCCGCGCGCTCACGCCGCGCAAGCTCACCAAGCTCGAGGTGCAGGGCTCGTTCGGCGGCTTGCAAAAGCTTACCTGGGTCGTTTACGAAAAGCGCGTCGGCGCCGAAACGTACGACCTCGTCTATCAAAAGGTGACGTCACAAACCATGGCCGTCGCCGGTACCATCACGTCGCCTGCGCTCGACTTCAAGCTCGAGAAGGGCAAGAGCTACGCCGTTGGCGTGCACATCACCGGCACCGTATCGCTAGCTTACCAATACAGCACCACCGCAGGGCTCTATGTCGTCAAGGCCGCCTTCATCGCGGGCGGCTATGCGGCCACGACAGGGGGCAGCAGCCAGCCCGAGGCCAGCATCAACACGCCGCTCGCCGCCAGCTACAAGACGTACCTGCGCCTGACGACCGCGCTCCCGCCCTGAGCCACCGCCGCGAGCAGAGCGCGAGCTTCCAAACTCCCGTGCTCCGCAACTAAGGTTGTTCAATGACCCATTCAGCCCAGGCCGAGCACCCTCACCTAGAGCTCTTGCGCGCCTATCTGACGGCCATCGAGCAAGACGCGGACGAAGAACGCATCGCCAGCTTCTTCGCGCCCGACGTGGTGCAGCAGGAGTTTCCGAATCGCTTTGTCGAGCAAGGCTCTACGCGCGGCCTTTCACAGCTGCTCGAAGGCCGCCGCCGCGGCCGACAAGTCGTGCAGAACCAGCGCTACACCATCAAAAATGCACTCGTAGACGGCGATCGCGTCGCGCTCGAGCTATTTTGGACAGCCGAGCTCCGGCTCCCCGTGGGAAGCCTCGCCGCCGGCGCCAGCATGAGCGCCAACTGTGGCGTCTTCTTCCGCATCGCCGACGGGCGCATCATCGAGCAGCACAACTTCGACTGCTTCGATCCCTTTTGAGCCGGAGCTTGCTGGACTAGATGCCCAAGTTGACGCGCGGCTTCGCAGTAGGCGTTGCTGCCGGCGGAGCGGGCGCGGGCGCGGCGGCCGGCACCGACTTCGGTTTTTCGACGACTGCGGCAACGCGGGGCTTGGCCGCGACGCGCGCCGTTGCGTGAACCGCCCCGGACGCAGACGCGACGGGCGCCGCAGCAGGGACCGGTTGCGCGCTGGGCGGAGCCGCGGGGTTCGGCGCCGCCGCGGCCGCCCCATCCGCCGCAAGCTTTGCCGGCTCAGGCGCTGCCGTCGGCGCCAGCACCGATTTTTCGACCTCGCTGGGCGGCGCTTCTGCGGCGTGCGCCGCGCTCGCCGCCGTGTCCGCGTGGTCGCCAGCGCGCAGCGCGAAAAAGGCGCCACCAGCAACCACGCCCAGGCCGAGCACACCGAGCACGAGCCACGGCGCCACCGACTTCTTTGGCAGTTGGTGAGACGAGGACATGCTCAAATGCCCGGTGGTCGAGCCGAGTGGCAACGACGCCGCTTGTACGGCTCCTCGCTGGCCGGAAAGCGAGGCAGCGCCATAGCTGCTCATCATTTCGCCCGCGCACACGTTGCGCAGCTCTTGCGCCGCCTCCTTGGCGCTAACAAAACGTTGGTTCACGTCGCGCGCGCAAGCCCTGGCGAACCAGGCATCGAAACCCGCCGGCACCGCGCCGCCCCGCGACGGGATCGGCATCTCACGCGCGCAAATCGCGAGCAAAAGCGCGCCCAGCGTCTCGGCATCGAACGGACGCGCGCCGATCAGGCACTCACAAGCGATCACACCCATGGCCCAGATGTCCGTCCGATGGTCGACGCCCTTGGCGCCTTCGGCCTGCTCCGGGCTCATGTAATACGGCGTGCCCAGCACCGAGCCGGTACGAGTCGCGCTGGAAACAGAGGCAAGGCCATGCGCGTTCGACTTGGCGATACCGAAGTCGAGTACCTTGGCGATCTCTTCTTCATCGTTGCGGACGAGGAAAATGTTGTCGGGCTTCAAGTCGCGATGCACCACGCCGGCCTCGTGCGCCTTGGTCATGGCGCGGCCCACCTGCGTCATGATGCGGGCGGTGTCCGCCGGCGACAGGCGCCGCACGCGCTCGAGGCGGCCCGCCAGCGACTCGCCCTCCAAGAGCTCCATGACGATGAACGGCACGCCTTCGTCGACGCCGTGATCCAAGATCTGCACGACGTGCGGGCTGCGCAGCGACGCGGCTGACTGCGCCTCGCGCAGAAAGCGCGACAAGGCCTCGGGATTGGTCGCAATCTCCGCATCGATCAGCTTGATGGCAACCGGGGAGCGCAGCGTCAGGTGCTGCGCCAGCCAGACCGAGCCCATGCCCCCGCGCCCAAGCTCGCGCTCCAGGAGATATTTACCCGAAAGAACCTGCTGGGGTGCCCCAACTGCCATGCCAGGCCAGGATACCTCGGCCGCCGGCAAGGTCGAAAGGTTCCGTGGATTTCCGGGGGTTTTCCAAACCAGCGCCGCCGCAAGGGCCCGCGCGCCGTGCTCGCGTCGCCCGGCCCCTGCCCCGCTCCTGACACTCGTGTCACCGCGGAAAAATCGCTGTTCGGCTTGCTTTGAGGCCCCACAGTAGAGGTACACTGACGCCCGTGTCAGCACAGGGAGCCCTAGTATGACCCAGCAGATCGACCTCGGAACTGGTACGAAGAAGAAGCTGCCGCTCGTCGGCCAGGACGTCATGCTCGACATCGATGCCGAGCTGAAGAAGTTCGAGGACGCCGAGCGCGAGAAGCTCGGGCTCGAGATCGAGAAGCGCTGGCTCGAAGACATGGCGAACCTGCAGTTCACCAAGTCCGAGAAGCCCGGCATCACGCTGCTGATCGGCGGCCTGACCATGGCTCACGACTACCTGGTGTCGGGCGCCTTCACGAGCCTCGGTTACAACACCATTCCGCTCGACGCGCCGAACTACGACGCGCTCCGCGCCGGCAAAGAGTTCGGTAACCGCGGCCAGTGCAATCCCACGTACTTCACGGTGGGCAACCTGGTGAAGTACCTCGTTTACCTGCGCGACGAGCGGAACGTCTCCACGAAAGACATCGTCGACAAATACGTGTTCCTGACGGCCGGCGCCTGTGGCCCCTGTCGCTTCGGCATGTACGTGACGGAGTACCGCAAGGCACTACGCGACGCCGGGTTCGACGGCTTCCGCGTGATGTTGTTCCAGCAGCAGGGCGGCCTCAGCCAGGCTACCGGCGAAGAGAGTGGCCTCGAGCTGAACGCGCCGTTCTTTGCGGGCATGCTGAAGGGCCTGATCGCGGGCGACATCATCAACGGCATTGGCTATCGCCTGCGCCCGTACGAGGTCGTGCCGGGCGCGACCAACGAGGCGTGCGAAGCCGCCAAGAAGATTTGCTACGAAGCTCTGCTCAACAAGAAGTCGATCTTGATGGCGCTCATGAAGAGCAAAGAGCTATTCAAGAAGGTCGAAGTCGATCGCACGCGCGTCAAGCCCAAGGTCGCCATCATCGGTGAGTTCTGGGCCATGACGACCGAGGGCGACGGCAACTACCAGCTGCAGAAGTTCCTCGAAAAAGAGGGCGCCGAGTGTGACATTCAGTTCGTGACGGCGTGGATTCTCTACAACATTTGGGAGGTCCGCTTCGACACCAAGAACCGCGCGCTGTTGCGCGGCGCCGACACCGCCAAGAGCGGCCTGGCCAGCGCCGGCGAGTACGGCGTGTTCGTGCGCAAGATTGGGCTATGGGCGGGCGACAAGGTCTTGCGCGCCGCCTTCCAGACGTTCGCCCACGCCGGCGGCTTCTACGGCTACCACTTGCCGGACATGGACGCGGTCGCCGACGTGGCGGCGCCCTACTACAACAACGACCTGCGCGGCGGCGAAGGCCACATGGAGGTCGGCAAGCTGATCCTCAACGTGGTCAAGAGCAAGGCCACCATGACGCTCAGCGTGAAGCCCTTCGGCTGCATGCCGAGCTCCAGCGTCTCCGACGGCGTGCAGTCGCTGATCACCGAAAAGTTCCCCGGCACCATCTTCTGTGCGGTCGAGACCAGCGGCGACGGCGCCGTGAACTTCCAGAGCCGCGTGCAGATGTACCTGTTCAAGGCCAAGCAGGCCGCGCAGGCCGAGTTCGACGCGGCGCTGAAGGACACCGGCCTCACGCTCGAGCAGATCAACACCTTCTTGAAGGACAACCCGCGCTACGCGGCGGCGCTGCATCTACCGCCACACGCGGCAGCGCACACCGGCGCCGATCTCATTCATGAGATCGCCAAGGTGTACGGCAAGTCGAAGCTGCAGCTCGCGGCGATTCAGGCGCAAGCCATGCTCAAAGCCGCGCGCGACCTAGCGCTGAAGACCGGCAGCGAAGCGCCCGAAAAAGCCCAAGCCGCCGCCGCGATCGCGCGCGAAGCCGCTGTCGAGCTCTTCACCATCGCCAAAGAAAAGGCGCCCGGCGCCGCCGAAGCCGCCCTCGGCAAGGCGCGCGCGAAAATCGGTCAGGTTCTGCCGATGTTCAAGAGCGCCAAGACCGAAGAGTACGCCGCCGCCGCGGAGTAGCCGCCCCAGCGAGTCGTGCTACGACGCCCGGGCGCCGCGAGGTTCCCGGGCGTTGTCGTGTGTGAGCCTCGAAACCCCATGCTGAAGAAGATCAACGACCCGAACGTGATCAGGATTTACCTGGCCACGCTCGGCCTCGGGACGGCCTACGGCATGGCCATCAGCGTGATCGCGGTGTTCCTCACGGCGCGCGGCTACAAAGAGACGGACATTGGCTCGCTCGCAGCCTGGTTCGCAGCCGGCATCATGATCACGGCCGTCGCGTCCGGCTCACTCGTCGGCAAGTTCGGCGCCAAGCCGGTACTGACCGCGGCCCTGCTCACCTACGCCGTCACGGTCACGCTCTTTCCGTTCGCCCCGAGCTACGGGGCCATCGCCGCGCTGCGCGTGGTCGACGGCGCGGCCTCGGTGTTGGTCTGGGTGTCGTCGGAGACGATCTTGGTCGCGCGCGCCAAGCGCGAGATCAAAGCGTACGTCACCAGCATCTACGGCATGTCGATCGCGGTCGGTTACGGCATCGGCTCGCTTACCGCGTTCCTGGCCGCCAAGGTGTTACCGAACGAGCGCGTGTTCTGGTTGTCCGGGGCGATCTCGGTGCTGACGGGCCTATTCGTGCTGCTGCGCCTCGATCGCAACGCCGACGCGCACCGCGCAGAACCCGAAGCAGAGCTCCCAGGCCAGCCGAGCGAGCAAGCTCCGCTCGGCACGCTGGTCAGCCGCATCAAGACCTCGTGCTTCGCGACCTTCGCCTACGGCTATTTTCAGTCGAGCGTGGTGCTGTTCTTGCCGCTGTTCATGAAGGGCGAGAAAGGCATCCCGGAGGATCGAACCCGGCTGATTACCGGCTTCTTCGCGGCCGGTATGCTGCTCGCCATCAACCTCGCCGGCAGGCTCGGCGATCGCTACGGGCACCTGCTCGTGATGCGTGCCCTGGCCTTGGTCGGCACCACGATGATCGCCAGCTTCGTTTGGCTCGATGGTTTCGCCGGCATGGCCGCAGCCGTGTTCGTCGCTGGCGCAACGCTTGCCAGCATCTCTCCACTCAGCCTGGCGCTGCAGGGGCTGGTCACCCGCGAGTACCACCGCGCCACCGGCGTCTACAACGCCTTCTACGCCGCCGGCATGGTGCTCGGTCCGCCCATCTCGAGCCAAATCTTCCATCGCTCCGGCGGGGGTCCCATGCTGTATCACCTGGCCGCGCTGTGGGTCGCCTTCATCGTCTTCGCCCAAATCTTCCGCCGCGACGATCCAGCAGCCTCACGCGCCGGCGCACCGGCGATCGTGCCAATTCCGTAGGCGGTACGCGAGCGGGAACCGCGGCCGTGGGCCGTGGTAAAAGTCGCGATATGGTTTTTGGGCGACGCCCAAGCGCAGCGCTGCTGCTCGGCCTGCTCGCGACAGGCTGCCCGCCATCTGCGTTCCAGCCCAAGGCCTCGCCCGACGCGGGTGAGTCGCCGCACAGCCCACCGGAGAACGTGGTGTCCATCGAGCTCAAGGGCGACCGGCTCCTGATCGCCGGACGACCGGTCGCAAACCAGCGCACCGAGCTGCAGCACGCCTTGCAGGCCTTAGCCGACTATCGCCCTACGCTGGTCGTTCACAGCCAGAGCGAGGCCGATAGTGCAGCGCTCACCAACGTCGTGCGCGAAGTCGCGCACGCCCCGGCGCAAACTATCCGGCTCGAGCTGGGTGACTTCAAGATCACCCTCGTCAGCCACTTGGGGAACATTCGCTTGGGCGCTCACTCGTCCAACGTGATGGGATCCATGCAAGGCGCAAGCGTCCGACTCTGGGCAAATGGCGCCAATATCGCTTCGTTCACGCCCGGCAACGCGCCTTCCGAGGCAGCGGCTAGCAGCGTGTTCCAAGGCCAATGCCCCGAAAAAGCATGCACCGCCAACCTCGGGCTCTACGACGACACGCCACTCGTGGCGACGCTGCGGGCCTGGCAAAAGGTCACGCGCGATTTGCCCAGCGCACTGAGCATCGACATCGATCCACAGCCCAAGGCAGCACCTGAATCCGGGAGTCCTGAGCCAGGCGCCCGGAGCGGGCGTCTAGCGCCCGAAACCATTCAGCGCATCGTTCGCGAGCACTTCAAAGCATTTGGCGTTTGCTACGAGGCCGGCCAAGCCCATAACTCGAGGTTGATCGGCGATGTGGTCGCCGCATTCGTCATCGAACGGGACGGCACGACCTCGCACGTCACCAATCACGGAGGCAACCTGCCGGACGAGCAGGTTGTCGACTGCATTCTGCATGAGCTGAGCCAGGCCTCGTTCCCGCCGCCACCGGGCGGAATCGTCAAGGTGGTCTACCCGATCTTCCTCACGCCGGATTGACCCGCGCGTCGCCTCTCAGCGAGCAGCAACGCCGGCGTCGACGAGTGTTTTCTGAGCATTGGCCTTGCGCCGCGCGCTGAGGCCCAAGCTCACGGCGATCATCACGAGGGCCGCGACGCCGACTGCGACGGCCGCAAGCTGGTTACTCGCGCCGAGCAGCTTGGTCGACGAGGCCAAGAGCACGATGATCAAAGCCGGGCGAATGACGTGGTCGGGCGCGCGCGACGACAGCTGGGCGCCGGCGAAGACGCCTGGAATCGCGCCCACCAGGATTGACGCCGTGAGCGCGAGCTTGAAGTCGCCGAACAAGATGTGACCAAGAGCCGCAGACGCGACCAGCGGCACCGCTTGGACCAAGTCCGTGCCCACCAGCTCGGACAGCTTGAAGCTCGGGTAGAGCATCAGCAACAAGATGATCATGAGCGAGCCGGAGCCAACCGAGGTCAGGCCGACGATCAGACCGCCTGCGATGCCGATCAGCAGCGTCGGCAGCTTCTTCACCTGGATCGGCATCATGCTGTCGCCGGGCTTGCGTGAGCGGGTGAGCAAGGGCTTTACGACCAGCCCGAATGCGACCACCAGCAGCGCAACGCCGAGCGCATTTTTGACGATGTTTTGCAGCCCCGCGCCCTGCCCCAGCGTCTTCAGGAGCACCACGCCCAAGAACGCCGACGGGATGGAGCCCATCACCAGCCACTTCACCAGCTCCTTGTTCACGGAGCCGCGCTTGAAATGCACGCTGCCGCCGATCGGCTTCATGATCATCGAGGCCACGATGTCGCTCGACACTGCCGCCAGCGGCTGGATCTTGAACAGCAGCACCAAGATCGGCGTCATCAGCGCGCCGCCGCCCATGCCGGTCAGGCCCACCACGAAGCCCACGAGCAGTCCGGCCAAAGCAACAATCGGATCCATCGCCCGCCTTACTTAGCACCGAATCTCTATCGAGAAAGTAGGGATTAAAGATGGCGAGCCTAAATTCTCGTAACTATTAGCAATTACCCATGCCTCGGCGGCCTAGCAGTTGAGCCCGCTGTTAGTGCACGGGCGCTGGCGGCGGCAGCGAAGGCCTCGCCACGGGCTCGGCGCTCGACGATTCGCCGGTGCGGTCGAGAGCCAGCTTGAACAGCACGGGGCCAATCATTTCGTTGATGGCGACGGCGGCGATGACCAGCGAGCGAAACGGCGTGCCGATGCCCGGGAACGCGCCCTCGACGACGATCCCCAAGCCCAGCGCCAGGCCCGCCTGCGACACCAGCCCCGACCAGCCCCATTTTCTGACCACCGGCGGGTCACCGGCGATGCGCGAGCTGAAGCGCGAGAAGATGAAGGTGAAGAATGAGCGCAGGAAGCAAAGAGCCAGCGCGATGGCCCAAGCTTGCTTCAGCAGCGGGACGTCGAGCTCGGCGCCGGCGGTGGCGAAGAACAGCACGAACACCACGCTGCCCATCTGTTCGACTGCGTGCAGCAGCTTCTCGCCCTGGTTCGACAGGTTCTGAACCACGAAGCCGGCGGTCATGAACGTGAGCAGCGGGTCCACCTGCACGTACTTGAGCGCGGCCGTCACGCCGAAGCCCAGCGCCAGCAGCACCAGCACGAGCTGATTGCCGACGAGACGCAGATAGATGGCGAGCAGCAAACCGAGCGTCGTCCCCATCGAGATGCTGCCCAGGATCTCGCGTCCTAGCACGTTGAAGTCGTCGATGGAGATGGCAGATCCGGCTGTGATCAGCGGACGTGCGAACATGATGGCGGTGGCGAGCACCACCACCACCACCATGTCTGACAGCATGATGAAGCCGAGTGAAAACGTGGCCAGCGGCCCTTTGGCGCGCGTCTGCGACAAGATGCCCATGCAGGCCGAAGGACTGCGCGTGACCGACAGGGCACCCCAAAGCAGCGCTACGCCCAGCAGCGGCCGGAGCTCCAGGCTCTTGGCGAATGGAATGAACCGCGACAGCAGCAAGAACACGCCGGCCATGCTGAACAGCACACCAAAGGTCTGAATCAAGCTGGCGTAGGTCAAGCTCTTGGCGACCGAGCGCAGCGTGCTGACGCGCAGCTCGACCCCGCCGGCCAGCGCGATCAGCGCCAGGGCCAGCGTGTTGACCGGCGAAAGCTGTTTGACGGTAGCGTGGTCGACCAGGTGCAGCACGTAGGGGCCACCGATGATGCCGGCCAGCAAGTAGCCTGACAGATGCGGCAGGCGCAGCGGCTCCAAGAGCTCGCTGAGCAGCGTGCCGGCCAGCACCAGAAAGCCGATCGCCGTCATGGTGCCGAGGCGCGATTCGAGCTCCGGCGTCAGCTTGGTCAGCGCGAACAGCACGCCGAACGAAGTCGCCAGCGCCAGCAGCTGCACGGCGCGCGTCGCCAGACCTTTTTG
>Ga0307516_10000615_pt1 | contig 48080 bp, 64 predicted proteins | sample 19_EM_MG_FD_203310 | JGI IMG/M metagenome (GOLD analysis project Ga0307516, IMG submission 203310) | Populus trichocarpa ectomycorrhiza microbial communities from riparian zone in the Pacific Northwest, United States - 19_EM | ecosystem: Host-associated > Plants > Roots > Unclassified | place... | reverse complement strand
CGCTGTTTTCAGGAGGGACTTAAAAACTATGTGTGCCGACATGATGTCATCGTACACGCGAGGTGATGATATATTTTGCGGGGTTATACTGCCAGGAGAGATACTTGATGCTATCGTCGAGTAGTATGCGAACAAGACGGAGTGTAGATCGTCGACGATCTAGTGCATAGTTCAGGAAAGGGCACGAATATTCAAAGTGCTACGTGCCTTTGCCATTATTTTGACTCCGTTCGGCATTTTGATATTCGAAAATTCTTTCAAAATCCCATACAAGAGTTTGAGACTTCTTCGTAGGACAAGGGCGTCGAGAGGATCGTCAGTCTTGGTTTCGTAGCGTTTTTGTAGATTTAAATTGATAGATGTGATGAGATCACTCAGGAGATTTCCCCTGATGATGAAGTCATATTCACTGGTGATTAAAGGGTAAGACATCCGCGACTCACCAGTTGCTCGGAAAGTCTTGTCTAGAAATTTTGCCCACAATTAGTTCGTTGCAATGTGCGATCTTGATGCCTAGTGATCAACAAGAGACAAGGATCGAGCAAGGAATAAGAGACTTCACTGTCTCATCTTCCTCGTCAAGGAAAGTTAGGCAACGGCTGCGAATGCGGGCGCGATGTTCATCGGAAAGGAGTCTAAAAGGAAGAGGTATTAAATTTACAAATAGAGAAGCTTCTCACTGCTGACTTTCGGGATCGCCAATGGTTCAGAGCTGCGTTCTTGAATTGAATAATGGCTTGTTGCCTCACGGACAAAGGAACGGTCTTTTCTGCAGCAATTTCGTGCAACGCATCATATGTACCGAACATGTCCAGCATTTGCTTCAAACGGGCGCTGGATGCGCGTATTTGGGAGGGATCTTGAGAAGCAGTGATGGCCATTACATTGTAGAGTTCCGTTGGTGATACATGTTCGACGTGTGCACCTGATGCCATTTTAGTTCCCCGGGAGGTATTCATAGTCACCTTGGAAGCTGGCGATAGAATTGAGAACTTTAAAGTATGCTGAGAATTGGCTGAGAGTCAAGCACCCATCAGAATCAACAGGCGTAAACAACGCGTCGCGAAAACACTGGTTACGTAAGGTTTCCTTCTATGATCCTTCAACCTAGATTGCTGTCCAAGGTTTGCTCTAGCCTCGCACATTACACAACTCGCCGGATATCGGAAAAGTATAAGATGGCCCCGATTACGTCACAATATGCTCTGGACGAGGTGGTAGACGACTCCGAACCCGAAAGAGAGCATTGCAGACAAGTGGAGTTGAAGAGACTCAACGTACTGAGAACTCTACCACCTCGCTCCCAGGTGGATGTCATTGTAATTACGGATGATGAAGAACCCGGTATCATCGACCTTTCTGGTATTTGGCGTCCTCTTACTTATCTAGCAATGACTCTAACAGCAGTAGATACTAGCTCATCTCACTCCCATGGGTCTGGAAAACCCCAGGAACGCGGAATGAACTCCTTTCGACAAACGATATATTCAGCTGATGGTTCGTGCTGTTCTCGAACGCAAGGTCGTTCGAAAGGTTATTGATGGTCAGACATTGCAGTGGCACGCCCCATGGGTTCTATTCCTCTCTCTCCTGGAAGCTCGATGCAGACCCCCTCGGCTTGTGGGAACCCAGCTCACCCTTCGTGTGCTGAGAGCGACGGCGACGACGTTCCAAGTATGAGCCTTGCACGTTTCTCCTACAGCAATGCATCCTCGTCCTCCAAGTTGATCCCACCACATCCTGCTATAGCTCGCAAAGGCCCCGGCGAAGCCGTTCCGCTATTGAAGAGGAAATCCGCTCACCGATTTCCCTCTGATTTTTCCGACGCTGACTTGGCTAAACTGGGGAAATGCGTCAGCTGTGATCTACGATGGACAGCAAGAAAGACTGCTCACCAAAAGATGATTCACATTCAAGCATGTGCGAAGAAGCATTCCTTCACCGATGAAACTGTTCGCATACTCATTCGGAAGGAGATTGACCTCTTGACCCCCAACAAAGCGGGCTGCATTAGCACGGAATCCAACACATACATGGAGGACATTGTTGCGCATGCTGCTCCTAGGAAGAAGGGACGACGTCAGAAAGCGGCCGAAACTGTGCAGACAATAGAAGTGACCCGCAGCACCATACTGAATAGGGCGCAAGCCGTTTTGGGGCCCTCTTTCCCAGATGCGCCACCGTGCACACAGTCTGTAGGGCCATCAAGTATCAATCCAATCATAGCGCTGTCTACTCAGACTTTTGGCCCAAGTGTCTTGGGGCGAAAATACACAGCAAAAGCAAAGAGCCTTTTTATTGAGCTGGACAAACCTTCCGACACAGAGGATGGAGACGAAATCCCCAGAACTTTCGCTCCTTCAAGGGTTGGGGCGAATGCCAATCGTGCCGTGGTTGATGTATGTTTCCCTGCCGTTTTGTGTTCCGAATAAGACTGATAATGGATAGAACCCAAATTCCCGTCCCTACTCTACCAGTTTGGACAATAGTGGAAAAGATCTTTTTACAGATGCAGCACAGACGAGGAAGCGCCCCGGAAGACATATTATAACTGTCCCGGAGGGCCTGACTTTGGGGTTTGAGGACACGGGTGGGGCGTTTGATGATATGGACGCTCAGTTGGATGAGTTTTCCTGGGATAATGATCATGCTTATCTGCACTTTGCTGGTGGCGGCCTAGCAACGCCTGGGGAATATAACATACCTTGCATTATGTCCGAAAGCGCGAGGGTTGCAAGAAGCAAAAAAGGGCAAACCATACGACAACAACAACATTTAAACATTGCAAGCACCTCAAGCGGAAGGAAAACGCGTCGCGATCCAGGAAAACAGCTTCAAACCCCAGAAGATGAACTTGTCAGTGATGTGGCATGGGAGATGACCATGAAGGAGAAAATACTTCAAGATACGGAACTGTACCTTCGCATTATACGATATGAGGTGGGCTAAAGTCAATCTCCAAAGATGGAAATACTGACCAGAGGGAAAAGCCGATACATTTCGACGTCTTTTTAAGAATGGCATCGCAAGGGCGGTCTTGCTCTGGTAAATTAAGACTTAGATTACGATCTTTCCTCGACAGACAGGTGAGTAGTCTCTACCCGTTCTCAATATACATCTAATTAATATAGGCTATCCATTTCTATGGGTCGGAACCTGCCCCTCGACGGAAGAAGACTGCTTAACCAAATCTCTTTCCCTACCTGATCTTGAGATCGTACCCTGGAAAGGATAAAGTTTGTAATATCATAGGGCAACGTTCGTTATGTCTGCAACCTCGATCACACCACCAACGAGATGCAGGCTGCCTGCCACCAGTACCTTCACGGGTTCATGTGATTCTGACTGTATTTTCTCAACCTTGTAAACGGCGTGTTCGAGCGATGGCAGGACGTGTATATGTGAACTTGGAAAGGTCGGTATCAGAGACGACCAAGCTGAGGATAGCTGGTGCTGCGTTTTCAGTTCGGAAAGATCATCATCAGGGATCGATAATGTTGTCAGATCTATCCATATTTTTTATGGCTGTTGGGGTAATGTGGCAGGGACACTCACCACCCTTGAATTTACCGTCTGCGTAGGTCACATTGGTGCAGAAGATGACGTGGTCGAAGAAAGAATCTGCACCTTCTGAAGGATGGGAAATCCAGAGCTGCTCCGGGATTGTCGCGCGTATGGAACTCAAGAAAGAAGATCCAGAACGGCCGCTCGTACAATTGAAGATGAGAATACGAGTGGGTCTAGTAGTGTCAGCGTAGTAATTTAGTTGCGCCAGTGTAAAATTCTTCGAATAGACATACCTGAGATCTCCGAACCCTAGACCTACACCAGGACTGACAAACCATTGCATACAGCATTCAAGACTTTCGACGGTATGTGCCCCATCCAAATACCAGGTGACATTCTTGCGCTTTGGGTCGATGACGGTTTGGCAACGTCCGGGCCACTTTGTTTCTTTTAAAGCTGTTACAAATGACTTGGAGAGGACACTTTTGTCTTCAGCTAATGCGTGTAATCCCAAAAACGAGCGGGCAAGAGAGATAGCAAGCCCTGCATTTTGCCGTTGGTGGGCTCCCGCAAGACCTGAAATAAGCTCTTATGAGAGGAATTCATAAAACAGCGTGTGTAAGATTACCAAGTTCAACATGGTTATCAAGGATCCCGGGAGTAACGGACAATTCGGAGGCCTGTATGAGCAAGAAATGAGGCGATAAAGAAAGTATGAAAGAAGGGGTGCGCACTTTGAGTTCTTTAAAGCGATCTTCGAGAACTTTCATTGCTTCCGGTGGTTGGGCGACAGTGAAGGCAGGCACTCCTTCCTGGAGAGTCTTGAGCACGAGGGATCTTGCAGACTACAAGCAAACCTTGAATATCCCTCCTTTCTGCCATGCAATCTCTTGCAATGTTTTTCCAAGTACTGTGACATGGTCGATACCCAGCGCCGTTACACCGGTGACGACAGGTTTTGGAACGATATTGGTGCTGTCATAGGTTCCGCCAACACCGACTTCAAGAATTGTCGCGTCAACTTTGAGGACAATAAATGCGTGGAAGGCCATCAAAGTGAGGAATCGGAAATACCCAGGCATGGGAGGAGTAGTGGGTAATTTCGTCTAGATTTCGTTGTCATATATGTATGATATAGAACAATTGAAAACGTACCACATTATTTACTACCAACCTGTCCCATACTTCGAAGAAATAGGTTGCAAATTGTTCCTCGGACAGAGGCGCGCCATTTATTCTTATCCTTTCGCGTACAGCGACCAAGTGGGGGGATGTATATAAGCCTAAGCATGGTTCAAGATAAGGGATCCACAACTGACTGGAATCTACCACACCTATTTTCTTTCCTGGAAGCGAATGACGAAGTACGGATTCCGTGAAAGCACTGGTAGAACCTTTTCCCTTGGTTCCCGTGATATGGATAACGTTCAGTGCATTCAAATCCTTGGGCTGGTAATGACGAATTGAGTTTTGACAAGAACATTTGGGTAGGCGCGCACTGTGTATCCTATTCGTCCAAGATACTCCAACATCTCAGGGATCGCAAATTCGCTCAAACGGCCGCCCGATGCTCGAAGGGCATCTAGGACAGCGGCATTCGATTGCAAGGAATTGAGGTGCTGGACTGCATCTGCATAGGACCTTGTTGTAGACATGTTCCTGCAAGTTTGGGATGTCCTCGATGCACAAGCACGAAGGAAAGGAGAGAGGAGGAGGCTCGGTCGCATTACCACGGAAAATGGTATCAGAAGATACCCGGTCACATGAATAGCACGTGAGCAGATAAAGACGCGTCGATAGGAGTCATCTCGGACACGCGTCGTGTTGATTGCCACTGGCCAAAGATGAAGCGCTACTTCCCTGTTGTTTCGAAAGCGCCAAACTCCTCGCTACGCAAACCAAATAAATTAGAGGACAAGAATTGCGACTCGATCAAGTATGGCCAAAGCAGCTCTTCGAGGTATGTCGTGCTATAGCTACCTAATAGACCAATGAGCTGACAAGGACCGATTCCAGACCTCCAGCACAGGAGCCATCGGAAACAGCGATGACGGCGTTTCTACTAAGAACCCTGTCCGACGAGACAAATCCCATTACTCATTCAGACATAGGCGCTCGTTCGGGTAATTTCCTCCTGGCCTTGGCATCGACAATCACCTGACATGCTCTCCAGATTATGTGTTCTCTACCTCCACCGGGCACCAGGTGTCGGACGGCTGTGCAGGCCAACGGACTTATTTGCAGGACCGAGAACGCAGACGTGTGATTCAGCGGGCAGTTCCGGAATGTCGTGGCGAAGCCCAAGTACTGAAGAATGTTCGGATATATATAAATGGATTCCTGGAGGACACGACGGACATTGAGATGAAGGCGATTGTGGTTCGTGCCGGTGGGCAAATCCTGTGAGTCCACTCATTGAGCTGAGTGGTGTCACCTGAGCCGCTCGCGTAGGCCTACACCTTCCAGATGTACCCATATTCTGACCTCTCGACCGCTTTCTGGATCGAAGACACACAAGTCCCTCAACACGAAAGCACAACAGAAGTACCATATAGTCAAACCTGAATGGGTATTTGACAGTATCAAGATGGGGAAAAGAAGATCTGAACGACATTATGCCATTATCATGAGCACGGACGCGAAAACGATGTCCAATATGTTATCGCGAACATAAATACATACAGTATACCCGAGCTCAGAAATGAATATGTATCATTAAGGACAGAAAGCGGACCTGAAAGAACAGTTATCAGTGGGACGTCGAAAGGTTTAGAACGGAAAAAAGGAACGGAATCAGGGCACCCAAGCGTATATAGGGAGCCAGGGTATTTGTCGTCACGGCACAAAGACTTGGCCTGGTGCACAGCAAAAGCTCATCATGAGAAGGAGGCGATAGAAGAGAAAAATCACCTGAAGAAAAGGGTTGAACTGACAGGGCGAGAAAAACTTGCTAAAGTACTGACCTGCGAAAGCTCCCACGGTCATGTGAATGGGGTATGTTGCGTCAGACATCGCGGCCTGGCATCGTCTCGTCTCTGAGTCTTCATGTTCATTCACTGCAGTCTGAGTCTGCCACCTTGACATCCACGCTCATTCCTCTTCATGCATCTCTTCACCCCCAATCACGTCCAACTCCTCAACTCGTGCTATCCCCCCACCTCCTCATTGCTCACCGCAGGCCCCGACTATCGTCCCAATCCCCAAGAGCTCGGTCGTCTAACCTACTATGCGTAAGCGCCGCTCCTTCCGATCCTCGCCACTCATACCAAGAATCAAAAAGGTTGAATCATCCGGGGAAATTGACCAAGCTCGGGATGGAATTGGAGAAGAGAGTCAGGGCAGAGTCCAGGAAGGCTCGAGCAGGCAACCAGCGTACAAGGATGTCAGTCGGCATATCCTGCAGCTGAACAACACATTTACTGGTTTCATTTCAAGCGCCCTTCTCATGACACTATCAATCTTTCGTACTTTAGCGACAGAATGTCGACGCGATATTGCCCTTCTCTCTCCATCTCTCATGTCCTCTGTCAAAGAAACCCTTGATGCTGTACCTACTGACTTGGAAGTCATTGTGAGGGCAGCAAGTCTAGTGCGCGTACCGACTACCGTCAGTCTCCCGATGTTCACATTATTCTTTCTAGTTCACTGCTTGGACCACTTATACCGATGGCCACCTCATAGGGACCGACAGCAACACCAACAGAGATTATCTCTCCGTCCTTGATCACTTCTCGTTGTTGAGCCGTTCATCAGCATCCGACCAGGAAACAAGAAACAGGTATATTCGCCACGCCCATCACAGTGCCGATGTAATCTATATTGTCACAGAACCCGCCTCATTGGCTTCGCTGCTCTCGCAGGGGCATCTAATTCTGATGCCCTATGCCATGACATTTGCCAGTTCAAAGCCCAAGTTTCAAAAATCATGCCTCCAATATTGACCACATTATTCCAAACATCCATTCCTGCGCTTGTTGAACAGTGAGACCAAGTCGGGTTTATTTACTTGCATTTCCCACCAAATTGACCCTTTGCAGTGCCGCAGCTGTTAAAGAGGAACCTTGGTCTCCGTACCTGGCAGAATTCAAAACACGTCCTGCTATCGAACGACGTGCAGCCTCCATTCATATCCACGTAGATGGAGACAAAGGACCATCCATGGAAGATGTTTCAAATGCTTCTCTGCGTGCCCTGTTTTCTCTCGTCGGGCGTGCCAACGGTGGCCAAATTGGTCTCATCATGCAGTGTTCTTTCGACAGTCTTGATGATGCACAAGCCTGGGAACATTTAGATCATTGCTCCTGGTTTGCAAGCAAGATGGTAGAATGGTCACAATATCAGTATCGCTTTGCTGTTCCATCATGGCTAGTCGAACGTCTCTGCAAGACTGAAGCGGCCCTTCCTTTAATCACCCACATTCACACTACGTTGGCAGGCATGGCAACGACTGTTTTCAACTCTCCAGTTGCTCTTGTCAATCTATCAACATCTGACATGATCTCTAGTCTCACTACGCTACTACTTCGCCGGGTCGATTCTGACCAAAATGATGTGCTCATACCTGCGCTTATCAGATGTATCTCGTCCCTGGGCCGACATATATGCTACTCGGATCAAATCCAGGACCTAGCGGTGAGCGTCACTTGAGGTTTATTTAAAAATAATCATTGCTAAGATAGTGCAGAGCGAGTTAATCAATCGTTTGGCCATCCTTGAAGCTCAAGGTGCTCTTAGTCATGGGAAGTCGACATCTAAGAACACATCAAAAGCCATCCGATCTCTCCTGGCTGCATTGATGGGGCTCATCCAAGCCGCAGACAAGAATGAGGCCCTCAACGAACTATCCACCTCAGACATGGAATCAGAGATTCCGGTAATCCCTCGAATTTCGAGACGGACGGCCGTACCTACAGATATGTGGCAAGAAACTCTCAGTCTCATATGTCATCATGATTATGCCGTCCGGGCGGATTACACAGACGCACTCGTGTTTTACATCAGAGAGGAAGTTCATAAACTAGGGGAACCTACATGCTCCGGTCTAAAGAAGCGCATGCGAAAGCTTTCCGAGGGACCCTTGCAACATTCCATAAATACTGGTGTCTTACTCCACCCTGGCAATTCTGGCACCAAATTCATTCACGCTATCCACGGCTATCTCTATGTTCTGGCGACCTCTTCCTCTCTGGGGTTGAAGACGAGTCCGTCAACGTCTCCCACCTATTCTACACTTGATGAACATGCGCAGTTCACTCTGAATGTCATACCTCCGGCTCACGATGAGCGTGAGGAGTCATCTCATCCCCCCTCAATGGTCAGCGGGCGTCGGTCGTTTTCCGCCACACAGCCCAGATTGCGGAAATCTTCAATGATCTCTAAGCGCCTGTTGGATGGCGTTCCCCCGAGTTTGTCGACATTCACATCGTCATCAGCTTCCTTGGGCGATTACACATTGATTATCAACATACTTACTGCAGCACTTGAGGAACTTCCCGTCCGAGGCTTAATTGCTGGCGTTCCAATGTTACTTGCCTTGGATCACACGACGAGGGTCCTGGATGACCCCAACGAGGCCACATTGCGACGCATACACGCTATGCGGGAAGCCTTGGCTAAAGGTTGGCTCGTCCTTGGAAATGTCTGGGATTTGTCGGAACTTAAACAGCTGGCTGAAACGGTGCGTCGAGACCTCGTTTCTACGGCTTTCATTTTTTACCACAAACCCAGGCTCTGGCATCTTGTCCGAATGTCCTGCCAGTGGTTTCCCCTTCTAATCTTGATCCACACCTTCCGGTTCGGAATATCGTCGACTTTTCACAAGCTCCGTCCAGTGCTACTGCTCCGTGGGCGGGCGTGAATGTAGAGAATGCACTCTTGGCTCTTACAAAATGTTCCGACATTCAAGAAGCGACTGGATTAGATCAGCAGACCCTGTTGCGAAAGTTATCCATGCCATGGACTGCCGAGTTTGCTTTTGGAGAATGTGAGCATCTAGATGCTGGCCTGCCTTGCACATCTAACAGACTATTAGCCGTACAGCGGTCATCTCATTATGAAAGCATTGTTCGGGGGGATGGGCTCTCCCCTCTTCTCAAAATTTCTCCCGCTCTGATGCATATAGAGAATATATCTCAACAAAGCCTGGCACGTTCCGTGAGAGGTGTGGGAGTCGCCGACCTCAGAGGAGCACTGGAAGGTCGGAACAGCATGTCCAACGCTAATTTGAACCGACCTCCTTCCCTATCGACTCTGGAACATGCATCGTCAACCAGTGAAGGGATCCTACGGCTTACACAGACACGATCGAGGAATAAGCAGCACTCGACTGCCGGTCGCCGCCCAGGGGAAGTACGAGAGGTGCTTCATAAACTGGGTATTGGGAAAAACGGCAGTCTCCTCAAGGCCTCTTTTCCCTCATTACAAAAATCGGATCACCAGTAAGATGATTTTATGAGTTTGCCTGTCGCCACACTGACGCTCAATTGACCCGCAGAGTTCCTCCATACACATCATAACCAATTTCTTCCACGTGCATCAAGTATCTTATTGGGACTCTATGATATTCAGTTTCCAGTTCTATATTCACTGTACCCGTCTCCCGTTAATCGATTTCTTCTGAATCAATGTACTGCCACATGTCCCGACTCCAAGGATCCTCAGCACTGATGTCTGGATCGGTCTGCGGATACAACTTTTCTATTTGCTTCTTCTGCCAAGTTTCCCCAATATGCAACTTCTTGCTGCGCTTTTGGGTGGACTACTCGGTGAATTCCATTCTGTAAACCGGCGGCACTGGTTACAGAGCAGAAAAGAGACGCAATATTGTTTTATCTTACATTTAAACCCTGCAAAAGAGACTCATACATTGCGAACTGTGCCTTGGCTTTCGGTACCATGTCTGCAATGCTGTTTGTGTGCCTCTGAATAAGCTTCCTCAATTCTTGTCGCAACCGGAGCAGACTGGCCATGATTTATGAGTAGCAACGGCGGAAGATAACAAGAACAAACATACTTCGAGAAAATCATGGTTTCCTCCTCTTGTGCCGTAAGTGTTACGAGTGAATTGAACAGCACGGTGTACCGCTGGCATATCTAGGAAGAGTTTGAGATCGGCCAAACGTGGATCGGATCGTGAGCAACTTACGCTTGAAACGCCAGCATCTGTGGTGGTCGCTGCGCGGCTGAAATACCCCGTGCTGGCTCCTTCTGCAATTTTCTTCAGCGCATCAATGTTGTCCGCCATTCCTTTTTGAAATATCGGCCACATTTGCAGTCGCAGCGCAAAGACAAAAAATTCGACTGGCGGACAACCACGTTTCTGCACTTCTAGGATCACATCCTCTGTCAGGCGGATCATAGTAAGGAGAGGCACAACAGGTGGTGCGGGATCGAGGATTGACTGGACAAAGGTCTAACACAACGATGAATCCGGTGCTCCGAGAATGATGGGAACCAAGGTACCTCGCAATAGACGAGAACAGGATCCAATATTTGCTTCCAGATTGTATCTGCAGTTGCCTGTTCTTCCTTTCTCTGAGAGACCATGGCAGCCGTGGAGGTCGTAGCAGTCATATCCCCTCCACCATAGTCCAAGCCGGCGACAGACCTGTTATCAGCAAAGTTTCCGTCTGGTGATAGAAGCACTGTGGATGGGGGGAGCGAAGTTTTGGATTCGATGGAAAAGAACCTCTTCACAAATATGTATTCAGCAGTTGCATTGTCCATGAAGACCAAAAGGAGGGACCGCAGAAGTGCTTCTATGGGCGATTTCTATGGTTTATGGTTATTGAGAGAAAAGGGAGGGAACAGCAGGATCTCACATGAGCCTTGTCGTCTGCCATATAAGCGAGCGTCACGCCTGGACCGTCTATCGTGGCATGCACAAGGCGCTCCGATTCCACCTGAAGCCCTTTTTGACTGGCAACAATTGATTCATGTTTCTCGGTGGTTCGTGCCTTTCAAATTCCTTGGTCGACACCGAAAATCATAAGGATAAGAGCATTTTGAGTCCTACCTTGATCGAACTAAGGCTTCGTATGTAACGCCTGAAGCCAGTCTCATAATACACACGCGCCGCCCCGATATACGAACGTTGCACTTCATGCGCAACGCTCGGTGCCTGGCGTTGTAGAAATGCAAACACCGGGCTGTATTTCAATAACACAGACGTCTGGATGACCTGCATATTCGTTGTAACATTGCTCCGGATAGGCTGGAAGAGGGCGAGGAAGAATGCCCTGAGTTTCGTTGCCGCCTGTATTGAAAGAGTTGCTGTCCGGATTGCCGAATGACGGAAGAAGAAGACGAACCACTATTCGCAGGCCCTCGACAACTTCCCCAAGGTCTCGAGCAGCTTTGACACGCGAACGAGCTTTGATGGTCTCCAGTCGCTTCTCAAGGTCTCCTATGGAATCGATCCATGGCTCTCCGACAGGTGTATCCAGTATCAATGTCGCCAGTGAGGGGGGGATGGTAACATCAGACAAAAGACTGGATAGCGACTTTTCTATCCTCTGAGAAATCCACGGTTTCAGGCACAAGTGACAAAGAACATGCTCTAACTCACTCGGCGGCTTTTTAGCCTGTTTTCGATATCCTTGCTTCTGTCTTGAAGCTCTGATATCTGTCCAGAAACGGCAGAGAGGTCCTTCTGGAATGTAGATAGGAAGGATTCCAGGGAGTCGAGTAGGTTGACGCTTGTCTACATGATGACATGATGATTGAGTCCATGGCCTCGATGAGCACACCTTGCCAGTAGTAGTACCTGTACTTGTTTATGGAGCTCAAGGAAATCCTTTGCCCGCCTGCTATCTTTCGTCATGGAGAATTAGGAGATGGAGATGGAAAATGGTCCATGACTTACATGATTGTGGCCTCGCCGCGTCCTGACATGATGTCTGTCCTAAACAGTTGTGTTTCTAGAACTGAGTCTAAAACCCATGAGAAAAACACACCAGACATCACCTTGAGAACGGGGCAGAGGACGGAGCAAAGAGTGTGGTAAAGGTAACAACAGCCCTGAAGAGTGACCTGATATGGTCATAAAGCCGGCGATCCAACCAAGTCAGTGTACTAGTCGGAATGCCCAATCGATATTAGAGAGTAGTATGTACATGGTCCTAAGGTAAGGCATAATGGAGCGAATTTCCCCCCAATGGATGTTGCATCGTCGTGTAAAACGCATCCTGCTCGTCCGGCGTCTGGAGTTCTTCACCCGAAGCATCACTTTCTTCACCAAGTCCGTGGAACTGGTCCCAATCAAAGCCAGAAACGTCCCGAATACGCCGGGAGAGCACTTGTGAGAGGTCTGAATATTGTGCTTCCGATTTCTTTATCCACCGTCGGCTGATCATCCAGGTGGCGACACCCGATGGGGGTAGGTGGGACCCCTCCTTGGGAGGACCAGGACACCGTTCCTTTCTTCCCACTCCTCGGTTCGGCCTATTCGTAGCCTTGTCCTCTTCGTCGAGAACCGCGTAGAAGCGTAGGAGTCGCGAACTTCGCCATCCATAGCCACGAGTAACAAATGGCCTATTGGACGGAGGAATATGGTTGGATTCCTGGTCGGAATCCTCCGAAGACATGCACTCCAGCTGGAGAGCACCATCAAAAGTAAGATGGGAAAATTCTCCAATCTTCATCCGTGCGTCTGACCGGTTGCTTAATTTCTACATGGATGAGAATACCGTCGGAAACAAAAGATGATATCCTACCAATTTCCTCCTTGAGAGGTGTCTTGCCTTCTGAGATTTGGTGTCTTCGCGCCGTTTTTGGTGCAGAGCAAGAGATTTGTCCTTCTGAGCCTTGAACTTTTGCCTCATCGTAGTGTAGACAGATTCAAAAGCTGCTTCCATGACCTTTTTGGAAAATTCCTTATCTGGGATATGTTTGTACATCCCGCGATGGGATTTCAGATCTGCCAAGATACGAGCTTTCATCGACGCGTTGTGCACAGATTGCTTCGTGGTTTTCTCCCAAACAAAGCGGATGGGACTGCCTGAAGCTATTGGTTCGCGTTCTGTGTGACTATCAGGAAGGTCCTTGTCATCTTTGATCTCCATAACGCGTAATATGTGCTTCCGTAGGGCCGCCTGAGAAGGTGTGAGTGAGAATACAGGACAGAGTTCTGGCGACTTACATGTATCGTAAGACAACGCTTGTCATGATGATTCACGCGTTTGACAGGTCGTGAGGACGAACCGTCCGAGCTCAAAGTTTCCTCTTCGTCTTCACTCGAGACCTCAGAAGTTGCCCTTTTCTTCTGGTTCGCTGGGAGCGGGGATGATTCATGCAGTTGGGACGGTCGAACGCATGTGAGGTAAGGGGGCGACATCCCTGGCGACACGGACTGCAGTTCTTCTTGAACATCGTTTCCATATGCGGGACCACCAGCGAATGGGTCAGTTGATGACCCTTGAATGAATGGAGGGTACATATCGCTTGAATACTGGGATATGGGAGAGACGGAAGAGATGGTCGAGTCCGATCGATCTAACGGCTCTGTATTACCCATGGACCGCAGCATGGATATTTCCTGTCGCATGTCTATGATCAATTTCTCTAAGTCTGCTTGCTTTTGGGCGTATTTTTGCTCTTGTTCCTGCTCCCATGCTAAACGCCGCTGCCTTTCAATCTCTTGCGAGTCTCGTGTTGCGGTCACGATCCGAAGAAGTTCCTGGACAGCTTGAACACTAGCAGACGTCGGCTGACGTGACCTCGCAACAGGAGTCCTAATAATCCATAAAATATAGTCCGGGTCTCTGGATAGTATGAAACGCACGGGGGTTGTTGAAGTGGAGGTAGTGGCTCGGCGAATGCAAACTCTAGTTCACTGCGGTGGGGAGTGTACTGCTGGGGTGGAGGCTGGACTATGGGCTCGTAGGATGGGTGATATTGGGAGGGAGACGGGCGGGTCCTGGACGCCGTGATGTACGGGTTCAGGGCATTAGAGAGTTCACTTGAGAACATCGGACAAGGGCAATGTGTCGATCAGTCGGCTATACCACACAGGTGCATATAAACAACGTTGACGACGCGACGACGACGCGTCATCACTACCCTTGCACAGTGACATATCGGCCATGGATTTCGAAAGCATGATGAACCAGGCGCAAGCTGTTCAAGGCGCGCAGGGCCCTCGTGGGGATGTTGGGATGCCCGATAAGTGCGTCCTTCCACCTCTGTTCACCTCAAATCTCTCATATCACCTCAGCGGCGAAGTTATCCATATCTCATCACTTGCTCTCTTGAAGGTTAAAAACAAATCATACTATTGTATTTTTCCACTCACTCATTTTAGATGCTTAAACACGGCCGTGCAGGCGTCCCGATGGAAGTTATGGGTCTCATGCTAGGAGAATTCGTGGACGAGTACACTGTGCAAGTGATCGATGTCTTTGCAATGCCCCAGTCAGGAACAACCGTCACGGTTGAATCTGTGGACCATGTTTTCCAAACTAAGATGGTGGAGATGTTGAAGCAGACAGGACGGTCAGTGCCGTAGCACCCCAATTCCTTCGACCCATTTGAACTTCCGTCCCAAAGGCCTGAGATGGTTGTAGGTTGGTATCACTCCCATCCAGGATTTGGCTGTTGGCTGTCAAGCGTGGATATCAATACCCAGCAGGTGATCCCTCTTCAACCCGAAGGAAGACGATGCGCTGAACACCCCATCCCATGCAGTCCTTCGAGTCCCTCAATGGCCGTTCTGTCGCTGTAGTCGTTGATCCCATACAGTCCGTGAAAGGAAAGGTTGTCATCGATGCTTTCCGCTTGATCCATCCCCAATCCGCCATTACTGGTCGTGAACCGCGTCAAACCACCTCCAACATAGGGCACATCAACAAGCCATCCATACAGGCCCTTATTCACGGCCTGAACCGTCATTATTACTCGATTGCCGTCAATTATCGTAAAACAGAACTGGAGCAATCGATGCTGATGAATCTCCACAAGAGGAATTGGACGGAGGGTTTGAAGTTGCAAGATTTCCATCTCCACAAGGAAGCAAACGAGAAGGCAATAAAGGTAGGCATGGTGCTGGAATTCTGGTATAAAAGTTACTCATGATGGTTTCCTTTTCCAGTCGATGCTTAACCTGTCGGAAGCATATAATAAATCCGTCCAGGAAGAATCAACCCTCACCGCAGAACAACTTAAAACCCGGCATGTTGGCAAGCAGGATCCTAAACGGCACTTGGAAGAAGCGGTCGAAAAAGCAATGGGGGATCAGGTGGTGCAAAACCTTGGGACAATGCTCCTTGCCGAACTATAACCAGATTGGTTGGGTGGTCACTGGACTATCACCGCATGTAATCTTGTTCCTTTACTTTTTCCTTTTAATCCCTGCAAAATATGGAAAAGTCGCAGTGGTGTATTTGGTTGCTGAATCCAATTTCATGCCAAACACGATAGTTGTGCGGAGCGACTCTAGTGACCCCAAGCACTCTTCACAATATGGTTTGCCACGTTTGCTGGGGCGATCTCTCCTTATGCGGGTATCTTCCGTCAAGTGACGAGAGGGTCCCTGAATAGGTGCTAGTGATGAAAGTGACAAATTGAAGATCGTTTGACAAAGACGGGACCTGTGATAGGCTAACGATTGCTGAAGGTTTTTGGGGCATGTCATGAGGAGATGTCATTGTGATGAGATAGTGACAAAGACATGTAAGGAGTTAAGAACTATGGAGATCTTGCAACGTTTTTCTGGGCCTGCTGAGAATGGGAATGACGCCCATCATCTTGGCCCTTCTGATGGCCTTGCCCAGTTTTCGTTGGGTTTTGGTAGTCAAGCCAGTGTTGGCACGCCCGCGTATTTTTCCCATCTCGGTTACAAACTGCGAGAGAATAGAGGAATTGGTTGCTTGTGATAACGGATCTATGTCGAGTTTATAGAAGATATCGTTTTCGCGGGTGACTTGTGTGGGCGGAGCGACCCCGGGGGCGGTGAGGAAATAAGGTCGAGGAGCGTTGAGGCGAGATTTGTAGGTGAGGTCATGTGGCCTCAGGACCTTATAAATGTTGGGAAGGATAGTTATATGACCCAAGCGGTTAACCTACTTGGCAAGGAGCGAATAGCTTCCATCTTTCATTGCGTTTGTCCACGAGTGCTGAAAGATCCGGCCTCAGGGAACTGGTAGGACCAACGGGCGTAACTAGACACGAACCGTCATTTCCAGCTGCAAAGCTCTTTTTCGGTGCTGATCGGGGAAATTTTCGACTTTCCTGGTCTAGGATGTCTGTCACATCACCCCAAGGCGTATTTGAGGTGCTGTAACGTGCAATGAGGATCGGACGAGGGAGCAATGACCGACGGATGGCGGCGCGAAAGCATGCCATGATCGGGGGATCGGGGAACCGCGTGACGGTGTGACGGTGGAACTGGCCGGAGCTAACCGAACGACGAACTTAGTTCCGGGCGGGCGACAGTAATTCAAATTTCGTTGTTTTGAATATCATCCAGAGGAGAGAACACGCTGCTGGGGGTGGGGGGCGGTGATGAGGGTGGGTTGGTAGGGAGCGAGATGGATCTCTGTGTTTTAGCGATAGATATATAGCTGCTGATGTGATCAGTGGAAACGAGGAGCCCTTGGCTTTGCTCTCTCTCATGTTCTCCTAGCTGCATTCTATCCACGGGTCTTTCTGCTACCCAGCAGCTCGTTCCATCCATGTCAGAGAACACCCACCATCGTCGTCAGCCCCCGAGCCCCTTGGTCTTTTCCCCAGAGACCGTTCTCTCACCTCCGACCTCCAACCCCAAGTCCCATGGTTCTGGCTCAAACACTGTCTCCATGCCCTTCGTCCGTCGTCATGTCACTCGACGACTTAAAGCTGCCAAGGCAGAGTGCGACAAGGAGCTTCAACGTGTTACCAACAACATCACCACTTTCTTCGAGGAACGCTTGAGGGAAGGAGATATCGAGGCCGAACGTGAGCGCGAACGCGGCCGCGGACAACGTCGCGATTCCTTTGCTACCGATTCAGACCGTGATGCTTCCACATGCCCTTATGTCCAAGACTCCGGCGTACTTTCGCCGCCCGATGGCTATCATTCCGACGGCACTGGTTACGAGGTAGATTTTGAATTTGGCCGCCATAGTCGCCAACGTGCGTATGATCCAATTGACCAAACATCCCTTCCCCGACCCACTCTGACCCATTGGGCGTCATCGCCCGGCCTTTATGCAGCTTCTTCCGGGTCTCGCATGAGCCCCGCATCATTTCGTCGGCAAAACGCAGTTCCATGGGACAAACCACTCACGTCGTCCATCTCATCCAGCGCCATCGCATCCAGTCCTGCATCTTCTACCGTCCTACTGCCCGAAACTTCTCTTGTTCGCAAGCCCACCAATCCAAACTCTGCGTCAAGCTCATGGGGCACCAGCGCGTCCTCGCGAAGGCTCTCACGCACCATCCATATCTCGTCCCGTCAATCCCAATCTGGCCGAAGTTCTCGTTCAACCTCTCGATCTCGGTCTCCTCTCCCCCCACTCTCTACGCATGGCAGCTTTTCAGAGTTCGGTTCCAGTGGACCCCAACCACCGAATCGTCGTTCTTCCAGGATCCTTGTAGATGACCCCATCGACCCTATAATGACCGCACTCTACGATCTAATTGCCGTCGCGACCGATGTTACGGACATGTCCATCGCCCAACTCACGGCTCAACCCAAGGTATGCGAACTACTGGTGCAGAGAATACAGACCATTGGGAAAGCCTGGGACGATCACCCCGACTGGCACGGGAAGAATTGGTACGTGCAAATCCTTCTAGCCGTGGCCAGTCTCAGCCGGGTGGTGGAATGGTGGGAAGCCGAAAAACAGTTTTGGAACTTCGACGACAATGACAATGAACAGGATGAGCCATTGACCTTTGTTACTAAACCTGCCGATGAACCGGCTATCTCAGGGGCCTTGGGACGTACTGATACAGAACTAGAACACTTTCGACTTAATGATGACTACAACGACGACAGAGTGCAATCTTCGAAACCTTCAAGCTCTCCACGTAAAACCAGAGACGGTCAACTCAAGGATCAGCCGGTAGCCCCCTCGGGTGATTCTTCAGAGCCCTCGAGACTCACCAAAGGCAATGTTGAGTCAGCCCGGGTCAGCGCGGAATCGGCGAGAGTACTCGCTACGGAACGTTTGAAGCTTCAAGCTGAAACTGCTCACAACCAAAATATTGTGATGGAACTCAGTCTGGATGGGGATCACTTCATATGGATCAATCACGCATGGAGAGTCGTCGTCGGGTTCGTAACTTGACCTAACGATGGATTCTCCCACTGATCTATTTCTTTTTAGTACTGATCCAGAAATGCTGGTTGGGACAAGGATATCCAGTTTACTTGCTCCCAGTGACTGGAACGTCTTTAAAGAAGCCACGCAGCGTCTTCGGGAAGATGACTCTCATACTGTAGAGGCTCGTTTCAGACTACAAGTTGAACCGACCCCCGAGCGCGAGCAGTCTTCTGGTGGGACGTTGTTCCAGCAGATGGAAGGCAAGGGTATGTTGATGATTGATCGTGAGGATGGTCAACCTTCGCATACTATGTGGGTGGTGAAGCCTTTGGCACCTGCTCGCTATGAGTATGATACCATGGAGGTCGAGGAAGTTCCGACGAGGCCTTCTTGGGCTGCCCCCATCGCCGCCGATCATGCATATGCAGAGCCTATGACTCCTTTCGACTTCTCCCACCCCATTATGGTGAACCCTCTCCTGTGCCGTATCTGTGAAGGTCATATTCCCCAGTGGTATTTTGAAAAGCATAGCGAAACGTGTGCCGAAACCCATCGCCTCGAGGCTGAAATTACGGAATGCAACGAGTCGATCGCAGAACTGAGGAATACTATCCGTGATCTTAGCGCTGCGGTTGATCGCTCGTCGTCAAGTTCCGTTCCCGAGTACCGTGGCATGCCAATGTTCATTCCAGCCCCTACACCTCTCGTTTCCTCGCCTTTACAGCTGTTTCGTGCGAACAAGATGCAGAGGTTTGGTGTGAAGAAGATACAAAAGCGGTTGTTGGAACAACTTGATGATATCCTCCAAGTTGCGTCAGAGGTATCCGTACCTGCTCTCAAAGAAGAGGAGGCAAAGGAACCGATTGAACGTCAGCGCCTGCTTTCGCCTGGTTCCGAACGGAAGATATCACAGATTCGGAATTGGTCCAAACCCAGTACCGAAGATGCAGCGTTGAGTCAATTGCTTCAAGATGGTGAACGGGTTATGCGTCAAAAGATTGATACCGTCGTTCGCATGCAAAACACCATGCGATACGCCGAAAAGATCTGGCATGAATGGGAAGAGAGAGTTGATCAGGCTCTCGCTACCGTCAGCGAGCTTGGTGACAGTGACAGCGGGAGTGAAGAAGATGTAAATGCTCAAAATGATGTCTCCAGTGCGAGATCAACCTATGGTTCGAGTCAGCGTACATTGTTTGACCCAACCCCTTTGGCCTCCTCTCCAGCACCGACACCTACACCTCCTGACGCCCGTTCGATTCCTTTTCCTCATCCATCTGCTCCGATACCCATTCACGGTGCCCGTCAAACATTGCATACAAGGTCGTCGACACCGTCATCGATCTCTTCTCCCCTGGCTCTCGCTGCTCCAATTGTAGCACCGTTTCCCGATGATCCTCTACCGGATATGGCTCTTGATGATGCTCCTCCGGCATTGCAGGTCAAACCTCGAAAGTCTTCTCAGAGCCTTCTGGAACCAAAGTTCATCGTTACTCCTCCAACGTCTCCTCTTTTCGCCGCTCGCGACTCCCCTTCGCTTACCCGCGAATCATCTCTCACAAAACGTAGCCATGGCCATCGCAGACATTCTACCATCAATCCCGTGGTCAATGCTCCAGGCTCTCTCTCCCCAAAACCATCTGCAGGACTTTTGACGCGAACCACCCCCACCTCCATCAAAGACTTCGAAATTATCAAGCCTATCAGCAAAGGCGCGTTTGGTTCTGTGTTCTTGTCCAAGAAGAAGGCCACAGGAGATTATTACGCGGTCAAGGTCCTCAGGAAAGCTGATATGATTGCCAAGAATCAGATCACGAACGTTAAAGCGGAGCGCATGATTCTTATGAAACAAGCAGAATCTCCCTTTGTCGCAAAGCTTTACTTCACATTCCAGAGCAAGGAAAACCTATATCTCGTAATGGAATATTTGAATGGAGGTGATTGTGCAGCACTCATCAAGTCTCTGGGATGTTTGCCCGAGGAGTGGACCAAGAACTATATCGCGGAAGTCGTCCTTGGCCTAGAATACCTGCATCAACGCGGCGTGGTTCACCGGTATGACCGCATCTCATTCTCATGTTCAAATTCACGAGCAAAATGTGCATGACAGTGACCTGAAACCTGATAATTTACTCATCGACCAGCATGGACATCTCAAGCTTACTGACTTTGGGTTGAGTAGAATCGGTTTGCTCGGCCGTCAGACCCGTGAAAGCCAACCAGGGAGACCATTAACACGGTATAACTCGCGGTCTCGACCACCATCCATGGACTCTGCTTACATAGCCTCTCCGCTCTTACACACCGACTCGCACGGGGGAAGTTCCTATTTTAATCAGAGGCAATCCATTTCCCGTGTTGGACATTCCCCCTTCCAGTTTGCAGATGACGTTGAATCGAGTGGTTCAGAGTTGCTGTCAGGACTACATGCACGACGACCGGCCGGGAAGACAGCTGACAGCCCTCTCCAGTCCTTCGCGACAGAGCTGACCACGGACCTCCGTTCTCATTCCAACTCAGGGAGCGGGGGTACACCTCCTGGAGAGCAAAAGTTTGTCGGAACGCCGGATTATCTTGCCCCTGAGACAATACTTGGTCTCCGAGGGGACGATGCAGCTGTTGATTGGGTTAGTGTTTTCGTTTTTCTGTATTTAACGAACCACTTCAACATTCTCCCCTTCAGTGGGCCCTCGGCGTCATTACTTATGAGTTCTTGTATGGAATTCCTCCCTTCCATGCTGAGACTCCTGAGAAGGTGTTCGAGAACATTTTATCGGGGCATATCGATTGGCATGAAGACTGGGTCACGTTCTCGGAGGAAGCATGCGATTTTATGAAGTCTCTCATGACGCTTGATCCAACCGAGCGCCTGGGATCCAACGGTGCGGAGGAAGTGAAGGCCCATCCCTTCTTTGAGGGCATAGACTGGGAGAAAGTGACAACGACTGAAGCAGCTTTCATCCCTCAGGTCTCGGACCCCGAATCGACTGACTATTTCGACCCTCGCGGAGCAATTCCCCAGTTATTCCACGACGACGAGCCCGTTGCTATCACTGGCCAAGCAACCTTGGACAGCCCGATTGGCGGTTTGTCATCCCTTCCATCGTCTATTCCAGTTCCGTTCGGCAACAAAGAATCGACGTGCAGTCCAACGAGCGATGACTTTGGGTGTTTCAGTTTCAAAAACTTGCCTGTGTTAAAACAAGCCAATGACGATGTGATCCGCAAACTCAAGACTGACCAAATGGCTCCTCTTACGCAGGCATTAACTGAGCCGAACATGGGCTTCCATCAGCGTAAGCGAAGTGTGTCTACCCGAACAAAAAAACCGCCAAATGTCGTCACAACCTCAGAACCCAAACTTGTATCGACGAACCCACCTTCGCCAGCAACCTCGGCATCCTCTATTGCATCGTCGCCGTCCCGTACGGGTCAACCGCCCCTAACACCTATAACCGGCTCTCATAGCCGCAAGCCATCCGAATTTGGTGCTGTGGAGCGCTTTAAGCTCAGTCACCTCGAAGGCGGCGTTGATCGACGAAATTCGATGACGAGTCGGTTGCGCAAGGCGTCGGTTTCGAGTGCAGGAGATGGTTCTGGATCTGAAGTCGGACATGGCAGTCATGGCAGTCATAGTAGTAGCAGTCAGCCTGAGTACAGCACGGCGCCGTCTTCAGTCCATTCGATCGATTTGCGAAAACGTCCGGATCCAGCAGACCGCGCGGTCACCTGCCTCCTAGCGGAAGATAACCCCATAACCGCAAAGATAATCGAGACTCTTCTTATCCGTCTTGGCTGTCGGTGCATTGTGGTTGCGGATGGATCTGAAGCCATTAGTGTGGCAATGGGCGATATCAGTAAGCTCACTAATCCCCCTTTCTTCCTGCCGCAGTGATTGATAGCTCATCGTTAGAATTTGACTGCATATTGATGGATCTTCAAATGCCTGTCTGTGAGTAACCCAAATGGTAATACAAGATTGAAATTGAACATTGATTTGTATGGCAGTGGATGGTGAAAGTGCCGCTCGCTATATCAGGAGCACAAACAGTAAAAATACTAACACTCCCATAATTGCTGTGAGCGCGTACAGCACTCCCGATCCAAACGACGCCAACAATGTCTTCACCGCGTCTCTTTCAAAACCGATGCAGAAAGCTGACCTTTTGGGTGCGATGTGATTTTCGAAGGGGTTGAACTCTGAATCTGACCCGACTATTAGCTGCGATGCGGCAACTAGGCTTCAAGACCTCGACGGTGCAGAACGCACCGAGTGCCATCAAAGTTACTACTACCCCTCAGGTCCTCTCATGACCGCAACGCCCACATCTTATGCTCATGTCAAGATTCTTTGTCCATGCCTCCACCCGCTCCTTGTCGATATCTTTTCATAACTGTTGTCGTGACCCACATTCGCATATCCATCATTAGCATACACTATATTCCCTAGCATCTTATTTAAATACTATAACGCAGTTGTACCGGTTTTCACGGCGCCGTGGCTGTGGTCCGTTGAATCAGGCACCGCCAATTGAGATCTTCAGACGTCTTGTACAGAAACTCCATGAACAACCGTATGTTCCTCTATTTCATGTCCAGCTGCAGTGATAACTTTCTCACTTGGCAGCAGCATGGATCCCAGGGCAGATGAACGATGACATGCACCGAAATCGTGCGCAAACACTGCCCACCGGCGGGCTCGATGGCTCGTCGCACCCGCGATCTCTTAGGCCGGGAGGAGCTCCCAGGACTAGCGTTTCCGAACGATCTCACCTTTTCTCGGCCAATCAGACAAGACTATCTATAACTAACGACGTTCGCGATACCCACGCTGCGCCACTTCCTCAGTTCTACCCTCGTGTAGCCAACCATCTCCCCCCGCCTCCACCTCTGCCCCCGCTCCCATCACGACCACCCCGTCAGATCTCGTCCTCAATACCACACCATCCGAGCCTATTCTTCGAACGCTCAATCTCATCGCCTCCTCCTCCCCCTCCAATTCCGCCAAAAATCCCTTTATTCAGTAAACCTACATCTGTCATAATCGATGAAAGTCTACTGTTTCGACCGGCACCTGCCATTCCCGCTCCAAATGCACCGGTATTGGACACGATTTCTGTCTCAGTGAAGAACAGTCCACCTTTACCCGCACACGATTTCGTGGAGGCGGCCCTATCTCAAGTCGTGTCCAAAAGTGACAACGAAATCGGGGACAAGATCTCTTTGCAGGAAGACGAAGATTTTGCTCGAGCGCTGGAGGCTTCTCTACTGGACCATGGAGGTCGAGGTCAATCGAGTACACGTTTGGATGTTGGTGCAAAGCCGAATGCAAGCGACACACCCCCGGAACCGGCACGGTCTAGATTTGAAGGGCCGACGTCTTCGGCGACAGAACATCAGCGGCGCACGTCAGATCCTTCCCCCAAGAGCAAGGATGAAAGCCCATCTTTCGTTCTTTCTCCTGTGTCCATTCTCCTGATATCTGACAAGGATAGCAAGATATTGGACGACGAGGCCTATGCCCGCCAATTGGCCCAAGAAGAAGAACAGAATGTCACCAACTCCTTGCCAGAGACAAGAGAAGCTCCATCCACGACGGACGAGAGCTCTGAACTTCCTCGATACGAGAGGCAATTGACAGACCATAACAGGATTACACGCACAGAATTTATAGAAAGATCGTCACCAGAAGCTGTGACCACTACCAGCACGCCAGTATCCAACGCCGACGTCTCCCACCTACCTATACAAACGAACCCTGTGCTTCCTGTCCCATCAACTTCCCCTCCTTTGTCCCGCGCGAACCCTCCATCCTACACAGAGATGACACCGCCTCTAGACGCCTCCCATCGCTCGAATAGCCCAGATGTATTTCACGATCCGCGTAACAGGATTGATGCGCCTAGGGATGTGTCTCACGATCTGCGTAACAGGATTGATGTGCCGAGGGATGTGGCTCACCATCTGCGTAACGGAACAGATGCGCCTAGGGATGTGGCCCACCATCTGCGTAATGGAACAGATGCGCCTAGGGATGTGGCCCACCATCTGCGTAATGGAACAGATGCGCCTAGGGATGTGGCCCACCATCTGCGTAATGGAACAGATGCGCCTAGGGATGTGGCTCACCATCTGCGTAACGGAACAGATGCGCCTAGGGATATGGCTCACCATCTGCGTAACAGAACAGATGCGCCTAGGGATATGGCTCACCATCTGCGTAACAGAACTGATGTGCCTAGGGATGTGCCTCACCATCTGCGTAACAGAACTGATGCGCCCAGGGCAACAATACTGACACCACATGTCCGCAACATGCATCGCGCGGATTCCTTTGTCTCCGTTTTGGACACCCCTCGCAATGAAGCTCAATCGAGTTCTGAACCAAGGGCACAAGGCCTTGTCAATATTAATTCTTTCGTCGACAAAGAGCTTTTCATCGGTGTTAGTAAGTCTGTTTTTCTTCTCGTGATTTAGTCCCTCTTTAACAAATATCCTGCTAGCGGTGGGATTTATGACACCAACAATATCTGCTCACTTGGCGCCTTTGCCAACTGTAATGCCTAACATCATATCCCTTCCGTATGGCCGAGCTCTACCTCTTCATCTACAGGGGCAGAGCTGGAGGCATCTTCTCAAGTTGATGGCAAAGCTCGGTGGAACAAGGCTTGAACCCTCTCTGTCTGCTATGGAATTTTCAAAGACAGATTTCAAACTTCGCACAGTCATTCAATTCATTAAAGTAAGTTGTCGAGTTCATGCCTCTTACCTTGAATAACTCATGTGTGTCTTCAGCCACATCCTTTGGCCCCAGACTGGCGCACGATTCTTTATTTCACGTTGGATTACCCTCCTCCTCAGCAGCAAGTGTACCACCATAGTGTTAACGAGTTGCCTTACTCTTACAATTTGTCGCCTCCGCTGCCATTACTACATCAAGCCTCAGATACGCCAGTGTCAAAAACATACACAATCCCCGCCTCAGAAAGTGTGCCATTCCCCACGCTTCCGGTGACCCTTCCAAGTCTCGCTGCGTATCTTCAGGCCGCCTTGGAAGAATCGCGACGGTATCTGAACGATAGTTCTAGCAACCATCGCAAACTTGCCAAGATGGTACAAGCATGTTATAGATATGATGATGACTTGGAGGAGCGGTCTGCCGAACGCAATGGTGTCCGTGGTCTTTTCAAGAAAGTGATAGGTGTCAACAACAAATCTGCGAGGCCGAGAAGAGGGGGGAACGAAGACACGTATGAGCTTGTCACACCGTTTGTCGCGGATGAGTGGGGATAATTAAGTAGATGGCGCTCCATCTTTACTATTTTTTATAATTTATTTTCTGGGTTGTATACAAGTATTCAAAGGGCCATGTATTGGACGGAATAAATGTTTAGCTGAGGTTGCTTGCTATGAAACGAAACATTGAGGCGAGAAGCTGTAGTTAACACGGGATTTCGAGGCTAAGTAAGGTAGAGCGGGTTCGATATCTGGTGGTGAAAGACAGAGCAGGTTATCTCATCCGGAGGCTGGAGTCATGCATTTCGGCGGTGGGAAGCGGCGTGACAGGCGAGGCAACCCGACAATCCCCCGACAACTTGAGTAGTTGAAGGAATAAAGATCTCGGGCCATCAGTGAATTGGTAGCCGACGAGTCTGTCTCGCTTACTTTCGCTTACCTTTCGAAACCTGTCATATCGGAAATCCCGGTTCTTTGATGCGGTCTATTCTCCAATCTAATATGCACTACCGCCCGCCCTGCGACGAATTCCCGCCCAACCACGCAAGTACGTACGCATGGGAAGGAGGCCGAAGGTAATCCACCAGCGCTCAGCCCTCACGACCACTAGCCGGCTTGATCAACGTGAATTCGATCGTGTCTTTGCCCCTACTTCCCTCCCTTGTACCCCTTGCTCCATCCCAGGACGCTTTCCTCTGCTTTCCTTGTTCTCCAGTTAAGCAAAGATAGGCGACGTCAAGGAGTTTCAACCTGATGCCCAATAGGTAGGGGCACCTTTTCGTTGGGCGAAGTAGGACAAACTAAGATACAAGTTTGACTGCTGGCATGTAAGCATTTCGTAGGACACCACCGATTCGCGTCGTCCGCTGTAAAATCAAAGTCAAGAAAACTGGGGTGGCAATATTATGCCAGGAACAATCACTACTAGCAAAACCACAACATCGCGAGTTCGTATTCTTGGCACCCAGTGGAGCCTCACCAGCGTTTTTGATTGCACTAGGCCTGACTCCACAGACTGACATTGATGTCGGATTGTCCTTTCCGTCAGATGACGTGAAAACCAGATAATAGCAGGCAAATCCTGGCAAGTCGTGGTTGTGAGTTCCTATATTCGTCAGGGCGGTCGCTTCCGATGGTTCGCATGGTGGTCCATGTGACGAAGGGGGGATCGGGGCTTTTGTTGCGGAAATATTCGCAATGTTCAGTCCTGGGCGAAGATCGTCCGCTGCCAGTTCGGCGAAACGACTGAATTGCAGTGGGAGATTCGAGTTGAACGAGGCGCCCGACCAGGGTGGTGAGCTGGGCGAGAGCATCGACTTGACGAGCCAAGGACCTAGGTCGTGACGTCCGCGAGGCATGAAAGGCAAGAACGACCCCATGCCGTTCAGGTCGAGGACTTCCATCCAGCCATCTCGCGGAAGCGAAACCACGAAGCTCTAATTCATCACCTTCGGCAGGCCACTATTTTTGGGGCGGTTGCATTGGTGGTTTGTTTTGACGAGGGAAGAATGATCGTAGGAACCAAACATTTCGGTGACGATCCCCGTAGATTGGCTAGACTCTGGAGATTCGACTGCGCACGAATGCGTGCGTAAATATACTTGATTAAAAATTGGATGAGACCTGCTGGGATTTCCCTTCTCCATCGCTCTCTGAGTCTCTGCGTTGCCAGCACATTCGCGTCTTCAGTGCCGTTGGGAGCGCGCACCTTGGAAGGACGCGTCGCATGCGTTCACAAATGGGGAACCTGCAGCGTGACCAGCCAATGTTGCAGAAGTTCAAGCTGCAACAAGGTGAGTCTCACAAACAGTCGCACCAAGAAACAAGTGTACGTCGTGTCTGATGCCAGCGTCTCCTGATGGTCGCAAGTTGATTCTCTGCTATAGATTTCAGTTACAATGCGCTTGAACGTTGACTAATGGTCCACATGCATCCGCCCCTGTACTTATGCTGGTAAGCGGGGAGCGGGGGATCCATGACTGGGAACACTGACCACAATTCGCAATAATATTGTCAAGCCCTGCGTGGCTCCACTTTATCTAGAACTATTCGTATGATCTTTGTAGATTGCGTCGCGCTTTATGAGATGTTGAAGTAAGCGGTCAATGAAGGTCGCGCGCGTCCCATGACTGTTTGACCTTAGTGGGGGGGATCCCTAGGGTACCCCAAGGCAAGTGAAGGTCATAAGCATCAGAGATGGCAATTTAATGTTGCCGCCGTAAGTTTCCATGCTGGAGGGGAGTCTCGACGCACCCTCAGCATGAGAGAGACTGATGAAACAGTAAAAATATACCGTTAATTTTGCTCTGGTGATCTCCTTGTATCGCTGATGCTAAACACTGGACTGGCAGGTGCAGGGTGAGGCAATGAGGAGAATGTGGGGTGCTATACGCAAAGTGACAAGCCCTAGTTATTTCCTTATTTGGGGGTATTGACCTGACAGAGACCTTGCAAGCTGATAATCTTCTCAAGGACAGCCTGAACGACTCAAAAGCTCCGTATGGCTGTACCGACGACGACAGAAGCATCTCAGGGGACAAGCTCACGCCCCAATGTTATTACGCTGTTGAGTGCGGAAGAGGAAGGTATTGTATCATCTCGCGCTTTCTTACTTTTGGATATCAACGACTTTCATTTTATATTGAAAGACTGACAATGTTGTGTAGATCAAGTCATCCTCGCAAGGATAACCAACGACGAGCGTGCCCTGAAGCGCGTAGTCAAAAAGTTCCATATCTACGCCTCGCTCGCCTACACCCCTGTTGTTCCAACGTTTCCTTCTAATGGGGGCTCGGGTCAAACATCTGTTGAAGATGCGAGAGAAGCGTTTTTGGTCGAGCTGGCCACATTTCACCTCTCACTAAAAAAGAGCACAATGACATGTGAGGCAGAAGCAAGGCAGGTGGAGGAGTATCAGCGTGAATGTCAACGAATTGGTGCGTCCTTATGAACCCTTCCGTTGCTCGATTTGACCCGGCCTTCAGAGGATGAGCACGGAACCTTGCGCGGGCAAATTGAACAGCTGAAAACTTCACTTGAGGACGCTCAAATGATACGGCGGCGGAAAATAGAGTATGACCTTGTTGCGGAGAAAGTCAACACGTTGCCTAGCAGGGAGGAATTAGAACTGTGAGTACTTTGTAGCTCTTGTCTCAAGTATATTCCAACAATTTTATTATGGACGTAGATCTATTTCAGCACTAGAGAACGACATGGCGGCTATACGGTCTGAACATGAGAACCAAAATCGAGTCATCCAAGGGCAGAAAACGGCACTTGATTCAATAATCGCCGAGCTGGGTTCTATACGGTTGATGGGGAAAGACAAGGATATTGCATCCTCGGTCGTACCTTCACCAAGGTCGACTCCGGTACCTGACGGGGATGGCGTCGAACCTATGGAGGAACCTATCGATGATGCTCTACCTCTCGCAGAAATGTCACAGAACGAGGAGAAGGAGGAAGGGGAAGATGACAAGCTTCCGTCTGAACGCATCTCGACTACAGCGGCGGAGGAATCTGTGGAGGATGATATAGAGATGGGGGAAGTTGAGGAGGAGAACCCCAAGTTCAAAAAGAAATTGAGGGAAGAACTTGAGGAAGGCGAGGCAAGCGATAGCAGCAGCGCACTTTCTGACCCGCCGGACGATTAGGGTCTTGTTTCTATCTTTGTTTCCTGTCTTTACTCCAAATCGGCGAACCCTATATCCAAACTCATGAAGTCTTTTGCGCATTGAACCTCTCGGCCAAATTCATGAGCGGCTAAATCTGCGATGCCTTGCATGATCTTGATCGCGTCCTCCGTGTCGCCACCGGAATATCGGGCAGAAAAATGGTTGAGGACTAGGCGACGGGCCTGTATCTGTTTTGCAAAGACCCCGGCCATTTGAGGCGTAGAGTGTCCTCTTGACTTGGCCCTGGTTTCGACACTTTGGTGTGAGTCTGTAGATTTGGTAGTCGGGTCGACTCCTGGTAAATGAGCATTTGTGGCCTCGTGAATGACCAAATCTGCCTTCATCGCCAATGGGATGACGGGCGACGGGTCGAATGTATCCCCTAAGATGACCACTTTTCTTCCAGGTCTGCGGGGAGGCCCATGCAAGACTGACCCGTCTGAAAGTTCAACGCTCTGGCCACGCTGAAGCAGGCGCATCACGGAAAGAGGAGTGTTCGTTCGTTTTATATGAGGGATGTAATCCTGTGGATTCATTTTACCAGGTACAGGTGCCTCGTTGATGACGAACCCGAGGGACGGCACAGAGTGGTGGATGGGAGCGGCAGAAACAGAGACTATCTCATCTTTGAAGATGTCCGCCCAGATGCCATCAACTTGCGATATATTACGACCGTCCGGCGACTCGTACGGGAGACGGCTGAGAGAAGTGAAGTCTCCGTCTTGTGGATCTGAGGCTGAACGCAGTTCATGGACAACGTATGGTGCTGCAAGAAGAGTATGGGTGTATTTCAGATTACTGCGGATGTAAGCACGAGTGCCTAAAGGTCCGTAGATTTCGAGGGGCTGCTATTTATCAGGGTTTCGTGTTGGAGAAGCGAAAATATGTTCTGACCGATTGGTTTGTTTCGAGATGTTCGATCTGGGATCGGGGATCCTCTGCACCCTCGGCAAAGCCACCAGCGCCATTGAGACGGGCCGCCAAAAGAGGAGCGAGGCCGAAGATATGATCGCCTGAAGTTCGCTGAGAATCCAACATGTATTTCCTTCATGTGAATGAACCCACCATGAGTATGGGTGATGAATATCTTCTCGATTTTCCCCATCTTGACCGTACTCTTTTGTATCTGGTGCTGCGTTGCCTCTCCGCAGTCAAATAGCCAGACATCCCCACCAAGATGCAAGGTCAGGGCAGAGTGATTCCTGGTCGACGATGGCTGGGCTGAGGCAGTGCCAAGAAAGGTGATGTTCAGGGAGGAGATGGGAGGTCTTGGGATGGACATGGACGATAGAAATCTTCTCAACATCATGAAGAAGCACGTGCACTGGTGTCCAAAATTGAATTGATGAAGTGGTGCGCATTCCTCGCTCCGCGTCGACAAGTAGAAAACAAATCAGTCGTAGAAAAGCCATTTTTTCGACCATATTGATCCTTGGTCCTACTTGTATGAAAGGTTTCGAGTCACGGTGCAGAACGCGTAAAGTCACATGATCGCGTAATGCATCGTTGAACCTGCCATTACTACTAAAGCCTCTCTCCGGATACTCCCAGCCAGTTTTCTCTAATCTGCGTTAATCAACCCCATGTCGTCGAGTACCTCCCCTCGCAAGGTCGTCCCTCTCACTACTGGTGATCACCCAAGGCCTAGGAAGGATTCTTCGGTCCATAACACGACGAAGCGTGTATTCTATTGCGGAGTTGTGGTAGAAGGATCCGAGAACGGCAGGAGGCTTCCAGATGGTATGCGTCCATGACACAGGTCCTGCGTTACTACCATTCACTCTCCGCAGACATTCAAGACCTCGTACTCTCGTTTGGTAACTCTGTTTCTGCCAGTGCATCGACAGGTGTCCTTTCTGCCGATGGTCCGTCAGATCCACCCCTGGATGATAGCGTGAGTGGCTTTGTCCTAGCCTTGAAGACCGTTAGCAGCATTCACGAGGCCAACGGCCCCAGTATCTGTAAACGATTCCAGTCCTCTGCTCGACGAGTCTATCATTGTCTTCCGTCTATTTATTCTGTCGCTGCCTATCTGATTATAACTCCAGGACCGTACCACTCAACGGAAACGTGCACTAACCGACTCATCTGCACTATCTTCTGTCATAAATGAGCTAGTAACAAGCGAAAGGTCCTACGTCAAGCGCCTCCAAATATTGAAGCATGACTATGCAGACCCCCTCCGTAATTTTGCTCGCAGCAAGGACACTGCCATCATCCCTGTGTATGAAGCGAAAACTCTTTTCGGCAACATAGATAATCTCCTTCCCGTCAACGAAGCTTTCCTCACTGACTTGGAGAAAATGGTTGCTCCTAACGGGTCAAGGACCGTTGGCGGTGTGGGTGATGTCGCGTTGAAGCACTTCAAAGAGTTGCGGGGATTCGAACAGTACAGGCAATACTACGTAAAGCGCGAAGATGCTCAACTAATATTCGAACGAGAGGTTTCCAAGAGATCTTCTCGTTTCGCCTCTTTCATTGACGTTGGTCTTCACCTCCACTTTTCTTCTAGTCATTCACATTTGCCTCTCACAGCACATCAAGTATCAATCAACTGATTCACGAAATAGAGTTGGGCTAAGAGAACTACTCATGGAGCCTGTGCAACGGATTCCACGCTACACACTTTTATTCCGCACGATGCTCAAGCATATGGCTCCTGGCGATCCACAACGAGCCAAATTGGTTGAAGCCGACGAGATTGCAAGCAAGATCGCTCTGGCCGAGGCGGATGAGCAAACGAAACGCGCAGCAGTTTTCTACTGCCTAACAGCAACGATCGAGGGTTTCCCTCCGGATCTCTTCTCGAACTCGCGTCGGTTCATTGACTGTATCGACGTCGAGGATATCTTGGTTGATCCAGGGATCCCTTCTACTTCCGCTGCCGGATCAGCAACCTCTCTCCATTGTACATTATTCCTATTCGACGATAAGCTCGTGATCGTGAAACGTCCCGGGAACGGCGAAAAGGGCGGTCGCACCCTAACGGGTTTGGATGAGCTGGATAAGGTGACGAAGGCTGGTGGAATACCTGCGGGTAAGAAAAAAAGCGGCATGACATGCAAAGGGGTCGTCGATGTCACCGACATTGTCGCCACAGATGTTGGTGGGGCCGGTAAGTTGGATTCCACCTTCATTGCAATGAAGGATCAAACCAGATTTCGTCCTCCAGAAATGAATTTCTACTTTGAAAATCCCCCCCATGACCAAGGTGATCGTTGGTCAGGACGTCCGTTCCGTTCCTTCTCGGTGGTTAACCCTCCTGCACCCATCAATTTGGATCCTACCCAAACGGAGAGTGACAAGCATCGCTTCCTGGAGCATCTGTGGCATGTCCAGGCTACATATAGGGCACGCGCTGGGCAGTCCGTGGTCCTTTGCGCTGTTGAACAGGAAGTGGAATCCAAGGTCGGAAGAACTACAATCGCTCGCACGTACTTCAACGTTTACCAGCGTACTGCCTTTCTTCAAGAAACAAAAAAAGTGATGGTGTAATGTATTCTGACGCCTTGTTGCTGATTCCGAACCATCTAGACCAAGATCGTCGTCCACATCGATCCGCTGGGAACGGCCGATTCAATTCCATTCGGAATTGGGGCTGCCCCTTTTGCCAGGATTAGGGTTCAACCACTGGCTGGTGGTCTTTGTAGATATGCCGTGAGCTCGAGCGACCCTACCGACGAAGGAGAGGAGGATATCGTTCAAACGGAAAGAGTACCATCCCGCATTGTTCATACAAGTATGTCGTTCGGATCATGTAGCTTTCATGAACTAACGGCCGTAATCCTCAGTCCATCAGTTTGGCCTTTTCGAATTCCGTACAGGAAGAAACTCGAGACCGTCCACACCAAGCGCTCGATCACGGGTAGCCATTTTCGGTTTGGACGCTATTTCCCGAAATCTGTTCAACACTCGACCCGGATCGACGATGGGCGAACTGTTTGGAGGTTCGATCAATGGCCATAAACGCACAAAATCTACTATCAGTCGGTCCTCCGTGTATACGCAAACTACCACTACAGGTGACGGTAGCTTGACCAAGTTCTCTCATCGGTCGGGTTCAACAGCACCATCATCTATTATGGATGACGACTCTTCGTTCTTCGCTTCTAGCTCATCTCGGTCGAGGAAACTGTCAAAACGAGGCAAATCTCCCGGCGGTTCCACCTCGGACTCTGACAGAGGATCACCTTTTCGGCGCTCCCTGCTCTCTAGGTCCAGGTCACGGTCTGAAGATGAGGGTTACAGTGACGGCGAAGATGATGATGAAATGGTTGGCAAGTCCAAGCAACTCGATCCTTCGGAACAGGACTTGGTCAGGCAATTGGAATTAGCCAGGCGTAACAGCAAGAATCAGCATGTCCACGAGCTGCCGTCTCTACCTCTAGAGCCACCTTTCGAACCTACGATATATGAAGGTATGTGTAAAAGCTATGCTGCTTCGTAACATGTATCGTTGATATTTTCGCAGAGGAACCAACGGACTTGCGGCCTCTTTCCCGGGCATCCCGAAGCTCAACCAGTCAGAAGTCAACCACATCTCGCCCAGAGTCGTGTACGCCCACCAAAGCTATGGAATCGCCGATTCGGCCTTCTCGTTCAATGTCGCAACATTCCCAAGAACGTCGACCTATGGGTCCTCGAAGTCCATCGCCTCTTCCACCGTTCAAATCGCCTCCCCCTTCTCGACCCATGGAAATCTGTTCTATGGATGGTGAAGTCACCCTTGAAGAGCAACCCATCCTCCTCCCACCCCAAGTCACTCGGCCTTCTGGGCTTCCACGGAGCAAACGACAGCCATTTTTCCCGACAGGTAATACTGACGCCACCCCAAAGCCTTCGGTCGCACCGGCCTCCACTGCTGCGACCCCGATTGTGCCACTTTCTATTAAAAAGAAAACCTCCACTCGCAACTCGGCGGATGTCGCTTCCCCAACTCCCGCGCGTAAACCCTATGTCCGCAATTCCCCGTTGGCCCGCAACTCGGCGAGGGTCGTTTCCCCCCGACGAGCATCTCCCCAGGTTATGAAGCGGAAATTGAACTTGGATACCTCCCAGACAAATGAATTGACGGAGAGGATATTGCAACTTTCCCGAAATACCGATGAGGAGGTGAGTGTATCGAAACTCGCCTTGACTATTTCAGTCTGAAGGATTGAATTCGCAGGTCGAATCTTCTCGCAAGACGATCAAACGAATCAAACTCCAAATTGATGAATTCCGATCCAATAGCCACGAAAGCAGCGAGAATGAAGATTCAAGGCCCCCCTCGTCCTTGACGGATGTAGAAGTCCGTACACCCCAGCGACGAGCGCCATTAACTGTGAATCCCGCCGTCCATTGATTGTTTAGAGAGCTCAACGCTGACAAACTTTTAGACAAAAGCTGCTCAAGAGCGCATGGATGAGATGCGGCAACTGATAGGTCGGAGGGGAGATACCCCTCGTAACTGGACGCGGACACAGACCGTCTATGATACACCCACCAAAGCCGAGCCCTCGAGTAAAATGAATGACCCTACGAGTTCTATCGAACCACTAATAAATGAGGTCGACACAAAGCTCATGAGAGCGGCCTCGTATCAAACGGCTTTACAGTCCGATCTCAAGGAGGTGTCGAACAACTTGAAAGAGGTGAGTCGCGCATATATAGGCTGCCCACTCGAATTTTGGCTGAACGAAATCACCAGAAATCAACTGAACTCGAAAAGGCCCGGACCGAACTTCAAAATGCGAAGCGTCAGTGCGAACTCGTGAAGAGTTTGCTCGCGGATACCACCGCTGAGAAGGAGATTATGTACGAGGTGACTAAGATTTCATTCATACAGTGTGATACACCACTGAGTCTATCATTGCAGGCTTTTAATGAGGAGTTGGACGGCATGTACAATGACCTCAATCTACCTGACGACGAAGCATGGGAGGCCTTGTCGAAAGATTTACGGCAAACCAAAGAAACCCGGAACGCACTCTCGAAGGAAAATTCGTGAGTGGGGATATATTAAATTGTTGACAACGGGGAACTGAACCTGCTCCACCAGAGAGCTACGGCGCCAGATAGCAGAAACCGAATTGCAACGCGAACAGTAAGCATTTCTTCCCTCAACTTTTTGACAGCCTCCTGAGCGGCATATTTCCAGATGGGAAACTTTGCTTCGTGCCCACCATCTGATACCTTGATCTAACCCGGTTACCTGACTGCTTGATTCTTGCCACTCGCATATCTCCGTTGAACATTTTGTTATAATTTCTTGCATCGAATGTATTACTATAGAATCTACTTTGAGTTCGTCTCGAAACATTGGATTATCGTGAAAATGGATACAAGGGTGCTGTGAATTTGCTAAAGGAACTTCATATCAAGCGTGTGGTAAAAAAGTGTACAAGAATCATATAATTGGCTGGGTATCGTATGGATATGCGTTGTGAACTGATGTACAAGTGGGATATGTCATGTGTATGGTGAATCTATAAAGGGAAAGAGGAGAAACATGTTCAAGCCTTCAAGCGTTGCAGAAACGATGTGTTCTTTGGACTGTTGTGCCTAGCGTCCATTTCGACAGGGGAAGTGCATAAGGGAAAGCGAGACTTGCGCAGGGGCTGAGGCCTGTGGTTGGGCAGACCTGAAATCGGTGGAATATGTGACACGTGATCGAGACTAGGAGTCGATATTGGTGCTCCAAAGTCTAATACCGGAAAATTTTCAATTTTGGGCAGCGTAAATCGTGATTCGTCTCCATCTTTCGACGGGACACTTCGGGTTCGACAGTGAAGGGAGCCTCTTCTCGCCCAGTGTCCGATGGTCGGCGCCCGCGTTTTAGTCGTGGGAGGCTCTGCCCCCAGTAGTTCGTTGGAGTGGGAAACCGTTCCCACAGAAGAGGAGCGTGACGAGAAAAACCCCTTGACGTTGCTGACAAGGGATCGTGACGATTTTAGCGGCGTCTGGACAGAACTTGAAGGACTGGCCGTCCTTGAACCGCCTGCCTCGAGCAAGGGGGGGCTGTGACTGGGACTCTTCAGCGTGGTCGAAGTTGTGATACTGTATGGCGACGGTGAAGTGGGAGAACGCGGAGGAGAAATAGAGGGTCGACCTTCACTTGCTGGCAAGGGGGTGATGCTAAGGCCGAGAGACGGCCTCCTGTTTGAGAAATTTTGACCAGTTGATGATGACTTCTTGGTCATAAATTTATCAGATCCATCAATGAAACTCTTGCGTCTCGTGATGCGGACACTTTCGTGCCTGGTCAAACGGCCTTTAGTCATGCCTGCCATAGTGATGCCAGACTGTGAGCGTACGAAGCCCGAGCGGGTGGACTTGGGAGCTTGGAAAAGTTCCTCATCCCGGCTGCTTGCATGAGTCCGTGCCTTAAGGCATGACTGGGAGATGACGTCGTAAAGACCCAGGTCGACTCTTGAACGTGCGGAAGCTGAAGACCGACGAATAACTATCGTCTCTGAATCACATGGGGTAGGAGAAAAGATCGCTATCACAGAGGCCGTCGACGAACGACGACTGGGAGGTTCAGAATCCTGCCTCCAGGACGCGAACCCTGTCTTGGGCGACCCCCCCTGCTTGGGCTCTGGACTGAAAGCGCTGAACGTCGGCTGGGCCTCTGGGTTGTTGAGGAGCTCAGGAATGGATTGAATGGTTGGTAAAGCAGTGACAAGTTCGAACGGTCCATCGTCCAAGGCAGACGGAATGAGATCACCCTTTCCGTCGACGCGCAAGCTGGAATTGGGTTCGTTGACCCAACAAGGTTCATGATCACGTGACTGTTGAATAGAACCTAGCCACACATCCTTCTCTCTCTGGCACGCAGCGGCTAGTTCAAATCGGTGCTCCTTGGAAGTCAATCGGAAAGATGATGGGAGCATGGCTGGAAGAATAGTATGAGTCAAGAGGGTGGAATCATTGAATGGACACGAACCGGCATCCTCGTCTAAACCGCAGACATCAAAATCGGCAAGTGAAAACCAGTGCTTAGGCTCATAGACTTTGCCCTTCAAGACCTTTACTAGAATCAGGTAACCGCCAAGGTACAGGAATGCACCGAGATATTTTGCAGAGACGTTGACACTGGTAGGCTTGGCTGCATGGTAATGGATCACATCCAGAGAACCCGCGAGGACACAGGTGCCAAGGGAAGTAAGAAAGCTGAGGGTCAATGTTTGAGGGATCGAGTGCGGTGTATGAGTGAAGCCGGGGTTGACAAAGGACATTCGTGAAATGATAAGAGATGATCGCACAGCGGTATCTTGACGGTGACGAGCCTCATCAACGGCTCGTACAACATGTCTCATCGCTTGTGTGGCACTCTCGACAACAACATCGACATCCGAAGGGGTGCTTATCCCTGACGACATTTGAACTGATTTGGACTGCTTCAGCTGGTCGAGCATCAGAGGATATTTGCAAATCCTCTGAATGGGTTTGATCAAGTAATCATCTAGTGCAAGCTTTGCACCCTTGTCCTTTTGCACGACATTAGCGGGACAGAGTGCGCTGGGGGATGAGATTTCTCACCCGAGAGCGTATGGTCCGCCCGGAACCGTCAATGGACGACAACGAGGCAGCACGGCTTCGTTTCTTGGTCGTAACGGGGGAGGGTGGTACAACGTCAGATTCCTCTGAGAAGCCCGTTGGCTCTGGGGGTTCGAGATCCCCCGCAGGTGTAAGGCCTAGGTCGTGAATGAGGGACGAACAGTGCTGCTCGAACGCTTGCCATTCAAGAGGACGCTGTGTTTGAACTTTGCGGACGAGATCCAGTGCTTCGGGATGACCAGTGCAGAAAGTCTCATAGGCGGCGAAACGGGAGGCCTATCGAAAGCGGATCAGACCGTGACGGAGGTGACGAAATGTGCCTGATTCATACCTCTGTCGCAAACTTGGCAGAGACGGCGCGTATAGCGTGGTCGATGTTTTGCATTGCTCGAAATTCTTCCAGAGCTCCGATTGACTTTTTTTCCACGCAGAAGCCGAAGGGGGCCACTTCAGCTCGGAGTTCTTGCACAAAGTTCTCATGCAGCTGAAGCATCTCTTCTGCGTTGCGAGTCAAAACCTCAATTTCGTGGTCAGCGAAAAGATAGCGCGAAACAGTTTTCGTCGGGTCCTTCGTATTGGCATAAGGGGTTACAGAGGAGTCAGAAAATGAGGTCGAGGATGGAAGACTGGCAGTATATGAATGGGAATATGAATTGATCCAGGTGCTCGAAGAGAAAGACGAAGAGGGGCGGCCGAAGGAGGTTGAGGGACGGTACGACAGGGTGGGCAAAAAATGGAGGTAAACCTAAATGTACGTCAGGACAGGGTGGGAATGACGTCAAGGATTCCACGAACGGTGACCAAGGCCTTCAAATCCAGAAGGTACCCGACCTCAGTAGAGAGGAGTTCGTTGAGGGCATGGTACTTGCGCAAATCGTCCTTGACTTTTTCGATATGGCAGGCACGGTCAAAGTCGGGGTGGTTCAAACCACATTCAGGTCGACTCATGGGTTCCGGACTCGCAGGTTCGGAAGGGCTGGAGGCAGGTTCGGAATCCGGAGATGGGTCGCGGGGAATGTGAAAGAGAGGCATACGCCTCACCGCTTCCGAGTTTCCCCTGGTGAGAGGTGCAGCGAGAGTGGACTGTAATGAAGCCGTGTTAAAACAACCTTTCCGGCCCCGTATTTGCCCTGTGCTCGAAGCGGTGTATGGTGGATGCAGTGGAGATAAAGGTAACGAGGCACGGCGCTTCAAGAGGATCCCATGCCGAGTCACGGCTGATGGGGGAAATGAGGCAGACGGTGGAATTTCCGATGACGGGCGTGCCAAGCAGGTGATGGATCGCCTGAGTGACTTTGGTGGTGGCGTTGGGGGCGTAGATATCCACGTGGGGGGTAGAGATCTGGTCAAGAGCGAATTGTGTTCATTGTGCGACAAGGGCTGAGCTGGGGGGGAGATGGACCGCGTCGGGGTGGAGATGGGAGACGCAGAAATGGAGGGCAAAGGAAGAAAACGAGAGAGGGTGACTTTCTTCGGGCTGTCGGCTATACCGTTTGGGATTGTCCCATGGGGAATGTTTTTACGCCACAGGGACGGTGAGGCAGGAGATTGCGATCCGATAACGGCGATAGGTGTGTGCTCCATGTCGACCCCCGTTGGGGCGGGGGAGGACGGGAAGGGAGGAAGGAAAGGAGTGGAATGGGAGAAACGAAAGAGAGGCAAGTTAAAGGCGATCTCAGACTCGGAGTTCATCTCCCCGACGTCGATCGACTGACAAACGGCGCTTCCTCCCTCCAGCTCGGCATCTATTTACCTTAAACAATTCAATTCAATATATATCCCCCCCTCCTTGACATTGACACCCACAATGCTGCTATATCGACATCGCTTACTTGACGACCCCCTAACACCTCCTTCCAAGCGCCGGGCTCCATGATAAGGTCTAAGACTTCATACCGCGATGATCGTCGAATAGTTTCTGCCTGACAGCCCTGTGTAAGACTTGAATAAGATTTACAGGAGAACGCCAGGAACAACCTTTCTCCATAGACACAATCTTTCAAGACGCTCGGTGAGTGGTCAGCACATCTCAGTAAAGCCCAAGGCTATCATCCGAGCGGGCCACGAAGGGGATATTCTGAGCTTCAGCTTCCCGCGTTCGTCGTTCTTCCTTCTCAAGAAAATTCCGCAACCGTGCAACATTTTCCCCATTGAAAACCCGATATGCGGCTTTTTGGTCACTGTCATAGGTCTAGGATTCGCAGCTCGGAAACGTAACAGTGGAGCAATATAATGCCGGCACACCTGCGGTGGCGTATCTGAAAACCGCTGTATCCCCTTCCTTCTGCACGACGGCACGCCAGTAGCGGTGAGATGTTCCAGATGCTCAAGCTTCCTCAAAAGGAACTGAATCGCTTGGAGAGAGAGCCGATCACAATATGCGAGATGAAGTCGTTCCACAAGTAACGCATGCTCGGCGAGGAAAAGAATGGCAATGTCCGTAAGCTTGTGTACCCGCACCAAGCTAAGCCGGCGAAGGCCTTTCAAACCAGCGAGTTCAAACACAGACATATCTGTTAGTCTACGACAAACTTGGAAGGTCTACGTCAACCCGATAAAAGAAAATAGGTTTAATTAAACCTACACGCCACGTCCACACACCGGAGATTCGGGCAAGACCGAGCCAGCGTGACCATGGCTCTATCCGTAATATTGGCAACGTGCGCAAGCAATACAACATGAAGATGTTCTCCTAGCTTGCAAATGGCCGCCAAGGCCCTATCGGTGAGTAGTGTACATCCAGAGAGGATGAGGCTCTGGATCTTCGGCGCATGCGTCACAATACCGTCCACGGCGGCATCGGTAATCTTGGCAGAAGTCAGATCCAATACACGTAGGTTCTCAGCCTGATGACGTAGCACAAGGGGAGGCAATTTCTCAAGCCAAGTAACTGGCCGAGGAGGGAGTGGCTTCTCTTCTTCAACGGCCTGGAACGACAAGGGATCAAACGTGGATGGGAATGATTTGTCTGTAAGCAATGGACAGTAACCTAGGCGAAGAGTGCGTAGCTTTCTACGGTTCATGAGGAGAGTGATACGGAGCATGGCAATAGCGCTCACCTGGAATAAGACCAGACGTCCCTCACTGACAGAGGCGATACCAAAGGAAGATTGCACAACTCAAGATCTACCAGGCGAGAACAGGCTTTTGCGATCGCCGAGATGGAAGGGTCGGTAAGGCCAGTAACTCCATTCAATTGGATGGTTTGCAGAGGAAGCGACTTGCTCGTAAGCTCCAGAACACCGACGTCAGTTATCTGGTCGCATCCAGTCAAGTCGATGCTCTGGAGGTTTGCCGCCCGTTCTGAGAGGACCACGATGGACTTGTCGGTGACTTCCGGGATGCCAGAGAAGACGGCAGATTCTAGATTGCGGCATGCATCGAGGGCCGCGGCCAGTTCGTCATCCGTAATGGGTGGATTGCTTGCGTGTTGGATGATAAGACGGCGCACCCGGCGATACTCCTCCTGTAACGGCAGTCGATCGGTAATTTCAATCATTTCTTCACGGAATGACGAAGATTCGTCGGGATTGGAGCCATCCATCCGGGCTCGTCAGTGGGCGGGTAATGGGATGTTTTGCGTAAAGGCAATTTTTGGTAGTGGTCGTTGGTCGTCGTCGTCTTAAAATATGGAGCATGAGTATCACGCGACCGTTGAGTGATGTCTTCCTCAGCATCCTCAGCATCCACACGCACAGCGCGGCCTGCCAACATATCGCAAGTCCAACCCCCACCAGCTGACTCCAACAAGCTACCCGTGACTCCGGCTGTCTTGCGTTCCATCTTTGCCTCATCCAGGACACCTCACGAAGAACGTTCAATTTCGCGCATCGCGTTCTTCAGGTCACAACTTGCTCTCTAACCCGTTATGGTGAAACTGAACCAGTTTCAAGATTCGCGGGGTTCTTGCTCAGTTGCGTCGGCATAAGCTTGGCTGCGGCCAGGGGTCGTGGCATCAAGACTGGGGCCGCCCTCCTCGGTGTGGTCTAACTTGAAAAGTAGCATGCTCCTCATGCCCAATCAGGGGAAAGCAGGGCTCGCGGTGACATCATAAAGATCTTTATGTCACTCCTTCATAAGTACAGGAAATACGTTATTGTATTACGATGGGGCCACGACGGGCCCTTGGAGTCCACTGGCAGCTTCCTCCTGTGTCAGAAAGTCACTCGTAAAGAGCCAGAGCTATCTCGAACATACTTTAAAGAAGCTCGACTGACTGCCTTTCCAATGACACCACCGCAACAGCTTTGCTCGAAAAATCAAAAACACCACCCCCCTCGTACGCAACAAGATCATGACTCTCATCCAATTCCCTGATACCCAAGAGCTTCTGCAAGTTCCCGTAAACTAGGGAATACATGTCTCGCTCTCCAATCCTTCCGTTCGATTCCAGGGCCGCCTGAAAATCATATGAATGATACAAAAGAAACTAAAAGCAAAAAGCTCACCCATCGAACATAGAATCGCATGTTTCTTGCTTCCCAGGCTTCTCGCACCCCCAAGCCCACAGTAACACCGTGCTCCATCAATGTCACTAGCGCAGTGTCGTTGGTTAACGGTGGCCCAGCCAACCTGCACGACACATGAATCAGTGTAATATAACAGTGGGCCGGGATACCTACATGCGACGTTGACTCCAGGAATGGGGAAACGGTCTCGCTGGATTGAGGATTACACCAACACCAGCATTGGCTTCGCTTTGGGTGAGCAAAAAGTGTTTGAAGGTGTCCTCAAAACCCACCAATGTTTTCTGCAAGGAGATGTGCCTCAGCCGCCCCACTGAAAACCATCCGCATCCTTGACCCGATCCTGTCTTCCACCTCAGCCTTTAGGATCAACAGATTGGCCATTATGTCGGCGCTCTCCACTTGTATCACTAGAGGAATAACCCCCTGTAACTCCAGATCAGCTTTTACTTGTCGCAATGATCAGGAAATCTCGCCTCCGCAGCCTTTCTAAACCAACGTCCCGTCTCTTTCTCTGTACTCTCCCAACCAAACAGCAACCTTCTGAGGCCCGCAATTCGAGTACTGACAGAGATTCCTCGACCGCTGTAAGGATGCACTCGCGCAATGTTGACGTGTAAAGCGGCGACATCCTGTATGATAGCCCCTCGTTCCAAAGCATGTGCCGCTCCCGTGCGGAAGGCGGCCGAGAGGCCAGCAATGACTGGAGCATTAAAGTCGTCAATGGAAGATGCCTTGACAAGGGAAGCAGTGGCTAGGGTCACGCCCGAGCGATATGCCGTCCTGTTAATATTGTCAGGACATACAGGCACGGGCGCAATGCGACGCACACTTACAATGCATTACGAGTTCCAAACATGAGGGCATCCATAGCCCTCACGATGGCGCCACTATCATTCAAGATGTCTGGTACATTTGAGGCAAAGGCATCGTACAGCTTGCCATCTCCCGTTGATGGTTCCCCGGCAATTTCTTCGAGTCCCAAAGGCGACCCATAAGACATCAACCCGGGCGAAATGGTGCCACCCCGAAGATCAATAATATCTTGGTTGTCGATGGACGCGGGATGAGCACAAGCCACGTCGACGCAAGTAATTTTCCCCTCTTCAACGACGACGACAGCCATTCCGCCATCATGTCGAGAAGACGAAAACGCCTCCCGGAGTTCACCAGCTGAACCTATCGTCCACACTTGTGTGACATTCGCAAAGACGACTCTATCCCTTGCGAGTTTGCCTTCGAGTGGAGGTAATCCGTCCCATTCGATAGCTTCTTTCCGTTCCCTGTCCCAGTCTGGGACTTCGGGCAGCTGTCGCCATTCCTCACCTTCTTTTCCCTTTCCGACCACAACTTCCGTTGGTTGGCCATTTTTAGATGGTACCGGAATCTGGAGGATCCCATCAATCCACACCCTGACAGGCGTTGCTCCCAGCTGCAGCGGGTGACTATCCCACAAGACTACATCTGCGTCTGCACCTTCCCTAAGGACACCGATGCGATGGGAGAGTCCCGCGAGTTCAGCAGGGGTCGACGTGACCGAGGCCAGCGACGTGTTAGGAGGAAGCCCAAAGTAATGGGCTTGTTGCGCTTCAAACAAGAGGTATCGGGAGAATATTACAGGGTGGTCAGTCTGAAGTGGTGCTGAGCAACTCCAATGGGGAGGAAAACTCCATCATACCTTCATAACAACTGAAAACCCAGCATCAGACAGCACTCGCGAGGCATATTCCGAGCCTCTGAAACACTCGCGTTTGTACCTTGCAAAAATTCCAAAATTTCAACAATCAGAAGGAAGAAATACCATACCTGTAATTCGTAACAAACAGTGCAAGGCCTGGTTTGCCGCCCCACCTGAGTTACGTGCGAAGTAAGCTAACGATATCAAGAAAGATGCGGAAGCCTACGTCTTATTCAATAATCCAGGAACCAGCCAGGCTTCTGACGCGTGATGAAAAGAGTTGATGTGAAATTTGAATTCATTCGTTATCTAAAACCAAGAACGGAGGTCGAGGCTTGGCTATGAGGGGATGAACGAGGAGCTTACTCGGACCATGGCATCTAGATCAACCGCTTCATAGCAGTGGTTGGTTATCTATCCGGCCTGTCAACCACGCACGCAAATCCAAAAAAATCGGCACCTCCTACCTTGACTCTACCTCGAAGTACCTCTACAAGTACTTCCCATTTGAGATCTTCTGGAAATTGGTCGTCAACAGACTCCCATAGTCCTTTCTCTACATTAGCGCAGAATGTGTCTTGCCTGTTCTTCATGTTACGCGCTTCATTATAGGCGGACCGGAGTGCCCAGATCGAATCCATTCGAGTACCGTATTTCCTGAGGTTCTCCCCACATGCTTGCCTGTGATCTAGTCGTTAGCGCTATGCAAGTGTGACCAACGCGAAGCTCTGTTCGTACTTCAAATACCTCCAACTAAGTTTATCAGGATTTGGATCCTCGTGAAGGAGCTCGTGAGGAGGTTCGATGACCATCGACGTCGGCGAACCCTCTGCAGTCTTTCGAAGTTTGACCATGAAAGCTTGCCCTCCTGCCAGTGCAAAGTCAGTGAGAAGGGCGAAAGTAACAATGGGCTGAACAGATTGACCAATGGCATTTCCGCTGCCAGGAAGCACCTGCGCTGAAGTGACCCCGCCTGCGATGGCGAGTTGAAAAGCGTCATCGTGGGTGTTGAAACCGTCGATGCTGCGCAGCCAAGGTATAATAGGACCGTTTCGGGAGCTGGCGTCAAAGGTACCTGGAAAATGCTCCCTAAATAACCTTTAGACTGAAGAGAGAAACGCGAACCGCTTGTGAAAGGTGTGCTCAGAACGCCCAAGTGCGAATGAAAGTCCACTGCACCAGATAATCAGCGATTAGTGATAATTGAGAGAACAAGACGATAGAGCACCAAGTCCGGGAGTTACCCATCCTCCTTTGGCATCCACTACATCGATGTTGGGGTCGGCCTGGAGTAATTGGGGAGGGACTTTTCCAATATGCTTGACGATTCCTTTATCCAAAAAGATGCTGCCATGAATGACAACGCTTCCACCCTTCTCTCCCGTAAAGATAACGGCATTCTTAATCAATGTCGCCTTCGTGCCAGGTTCGTATCTGTCGGAGACCCCTCGCGAGTGGAAGTCCTGAGGTGGCCCTGGAATACTCTTGAGAGATTGGCACCGAGAAATGATCTCCTGCGCGTTGGTTGGAGGGTTCCAACGAGACGAATGTCCGAGGTAACTAGGAAGTCCCGGAGCTGTTGTTGACCAGAAAGTCCATGTTGTGACGAGGGAAAGGAGCATGAGAAGTGCAGGAAGTCCTTGGTAGACAACCAGAGAACGAGGGTCTGCGGCGAGCCTCGATTTGCTAGGCATAAGTAGGAGATCAATGAGTTATGAACCACCAGCAAATAAATGGTCTGCCAACATGCTCGACACCCCAGGTCGGCGTGTTATTCATTGATCGTTCTCGTGTCGATGGGACCTTTGATTGCCTCGCGGATGCCAGAATGTATGTAAGTATGGACGTAAGATGGAGGAAACTGGTGAGGCGAATAATCATGCATGGTTGCAATTGAATCGTGGTCGAATTGAAGAACATTTATTGCCCATCACCACCTGAACTAGACTGTTCTATGGTACCTGGCCCGTTACTCGATCCTGCCTCTTTACCAGCCCCGACAGACATATCATCCATGACAACGCCAGTGTTCGAAACTTTCCGTTCCTTCCGTTGACGGGAACCAGTGGGTTGAGAAGTAGGTTCCGGAAGGTGTGCTTTTTTAACTCTCAGAATGTCCATTATTTCTACAACGAGGTCAATATCCGAGGCAAATTATGGGAGCGAGTTGGAAAGTCATCCACCTTGGTGAGTCATGTCTTCATAACCCTTGATACCCCGTTTCATGGTGAGCCATCGGCGCTGAAGGGTGTGTGCACTCCACAGATTCCAATGTGAATCCGGAATCGTCTTCCAATCGATTTCAGTATCGTCCCGGACATTCAACGAATCTACCCTGAATCACAACCCTTGAAAATCTTGCTTCAAATAATTCAGAGAACATACTTGTGCACCAGAATATAGGCATCGTGCTGGCTCCATCGTGGCTTTAGCCCATCATTCTTGATTGTTTTACTTAGAGCATCGGTCCTGTGCCGCCATCAGCCTTGCAACATCAGGACAAACCCAAGGGGAATTATTCACCATTTTATCCTACACTGCTGGCGACCGCGTCTGCCTCCCATCTGCTCGCTCACCCGTCCCCAGAACACATCATTATCAATATCTCTGCCTTGTTTGACAGTCATATCGGTCACGATGCGAGTCAGTTCTTCTTCTTCTTCTTGGGTCCAGTGCCCTGGGAGGTAGCGTGTCACATAGGACGAAACGACTGATTATTCCAGCTCACCCGTTACACGAGTCTCTCTGCCAATAATATGATTGCGATACCTGTCTCTGCAATCGGAGGACATTCGACCGACTCTGTTGCTGACTTTCTCCCATTGCTGTCCCAAATCTGCTACTGCTCTGCAATGAAAGTGAATTCCCAGGTGAAATACGGCGGTGAATGAGGACGTACTGCCTCAACAAGGCATCCTCCGACGAAGTCCATTTTCCCTTCAGTTTCAATGGATGGTAGGCTCTCCTAACATGATGATAGACAGCGATGATGGGACGGAGAGGAACGGCAGTGGCTTGAGGGGAAGTCAGTGGTGTCTCGACAAATGATAATCGGCGCAACTTACTAATTTCTGACCAAAAAGCGTTGTCCTTGTTTCCGGTTTGCGGGTAGATGAGGTCCTGCATATCTTCCTCCGCGAGTCCCCTCGTCTAAAGATGCACGACATGAGATCCGAAGGGGAAACGACAGCTTGATATCTTACGATGCGATAATGTTTTATAGCAGCATTCAATTGCTGCTCTTCAATCGCCGAGAATTTGCCCTTCTTATATACGAGGCCTGCACGTGGTAAGCAAAATGCTTCCCATAATATGGTAGCCTTCATACCTTCCGTTTTGACGAGCTCGGAGAGCTTATTAGCGTTAAGCCACTTGTTGGCAAGAAGGTGTGCATGCTCAGCACTAATGGAATGTTCCGGATGTGGTAACGACAAGTCGAGCGTCCGTCTATGCCTAAGAGGGTTTTGGTCTGGCAGCGAGAGGATTTCTTCAGATCCAACTGTGCCTTGCTTTTGTGTCGCAGATGGGTCCTCTGGCGAACAAGTGCCCTCTGCCATATTTTTCAGAAGACTCGTGATTTTTGACATATCTAGAGCTTGAAGGGCGCGTAAAACATCATCGTTTGATGCAAATGCCAGCTCGGGGATAGGAGGGTTTGGAGAAGCGGTGGGGCAGAGTGTCTGCATTGGATTCGAGGGCAAATCCAGTAGGCCGCCGAAACCATACGGCACAAATG
>Ga0307516_10000614_pt1 | contig 48089 bp, 42 predicted proteins | sample 19_EM_MG_FD_203310 | JGI IMG/M metagenome (GOLD analysis project Ga0307516, IMG submission 203310) | Populus trichocarpa ectomycorrhiza microbial communities from riparian zone in the Pacific Northwest, United States - 19_EM | ecosystem: Host-associated > Plants > Roots > Unclassified | place... | reverse complement strand
CTTAATCGATTGGCCGCAGGCACCGGGAGGCCTAAGCTGAAGCCCTCAATCGACTCTTTGGCCGGACGCTCACCTCAGTGACGTCCGGCCTTTTGTTTGGTGCGGTGGGGGGTGCGGGGGTGGGGCGGCGTCGGGGTTGTGGGGTCCGGCGCGGGCGGACTACCATGCAAGTCCAACGCAAGGGACGACCTGCCATGTCCACAGACACCTCCCGCCCAGCCGTGCTCGACCTGATCGGCAACACGCCCCTGGTCCGCGTGTCGCGCTTCGACACCGGGCCTTGCACCCTCTTGCTCAAGCTCGAATCGCAGAACCCCGGCGGCTCCATCAAAGACCGCATCGGCGTGGCCATGATCGAGGCCGCTGAGCGCGACGGCCGGCTCAAGCCCGGCGGCACCGTGGTCGAGGCCACCGCCGGCAACACCGGCCTGGGCCTGGCGCTGGTGGCGCGTGCCAAGGGGTACCGCGTGGTGCTGGTGGTGCCCGACAAGATGTCCACCGAGAAAGTGCTGCACCTCAAGGCGCTGGGGGCCGAGGTGCACGGCACCCGCTCCGACGTGGGCCGCGGCCACCCGGCCTACTACCAGGACCTGGCCGCGCGCCTGGCCAGCGAGATCCCGGGCTCCTTCTTCGTGGACCAGTTCAACAACCCCGCCAACCCGCTGGCCCATGAACAGAGCACCGGCCCCGAGATCTGGGAACAAAGCGGCCATGACGTGGACGCCATCGTGGTGGGCGTGGGCTCCGGCGGCACGCTCACGGGCCTCACGCGCTACTTCCGCCGCGTGCAGCCCCACCTGGCCTTCGTGCTGGCCGATCCAGTGGGCTCCATCGTGGCCGAGTACACGCGCAGCGGTGTGCTGGGCACGGCCGGTTCCTGGGCGGTGGAAGGCATCGGCGAAGACTTCATCCCGGCCATTGCCGACCTCTCCGGCGTGAAGCAGGCGTACTCCATCTCCGACACCGAGAGCTTCACCACCGCGCGCGAACTGCTCAGGCGCGAAGGCATCCTGGGCGGCTCCTCCACCGGCACGCTGGTGGCGGCCGCGCTGCGCTACTGCCGTGAGCAGACCACCCCCAAGCGTGTGATCACCTTTGTCTGCGACACCGGCACGCGCTACCTCTCCAAGGTCTACAACGACCACTGGATGATCGACCAGGGCCTGCTCACGCGCCGCCAGTACGGCGACCTGCGCGACCTGGTGTCGCGCCGCTTCGAGGACGGCTCGGTCGTCAGCGTGGGTCCGCAGGACACCTTGCTCACCACCTTCCAGCGCATGCGCCTGGCGGAGGTGTCGCAACTGCCGGTGCTGGACGGTGGGCAGCTGGTGGGCGTGATCGACGAGTCCGACCTGCTGCTGTACGTGCACGCCGATGCCGCGCGCTTCCGCTCGCCGGTGAAGAGCGCCATGACGCAGGCGCCGCAGACCATTGCGCCCGGCGCCACGCTGGCACAGTTGGAAACCGTGCTGGACCGCGGGTTGGTGGCCATGGTGGCCGATGCCCAGGGCTTCCACGGCCTCATCACCCGATTCGACCTGCTGAACCATTTGCGGAGAACCCTCACGTGAGCCAGACCTCCTCTGTTCCCGGACCCGACGCCAGGCTCGATGCCGAGCTGGCCTTCGGCACCCGCGTGATCCACGCCGGCCAGTCGCCCGACCCGTCCACCGGCGCGATCATGCCGCCGATCTACGCCACCTCCACCTACGTGCAAAGCAGCCCCGGCGTGCACAAGGGCCTGGACTACGGCCGCTCGCACAACCCCACGCGCTGGGCCTTCGAGCGCTGCGTGGCCGATCTTGAAGGCGGCGCGCAGGCCTTTGCCTTTGCCTCCGGCCTGGCCGCCATCAGCACGGTGCTGGAGGTGGTGGACGCGGGCTCGCACATCGTCTCCGGCGACGACGTGTACGGCGGCACCTTCCGGCTCTTCGAGCGCGTGCGCAAGCGCAGCGCCGGGCTGCGCTTCTCGTTCGTGGACCTCACCGACCCCGAGCGCCTGGCCGCGGCGCTGCAGCCCGACACGCGGCTGCTGTGGGTGGAGACGCCCACCAACCCGCTGCTCAAGCTGGCCGACCTGCGCGCCATTGCCGAGCTGGCCCGCGCGCGCGGCATCATCACCGTGGCCGACAACACCTTTGCCAGCCCCTGGGTGCAGCGCCCGCTGGAGCTGGGTTTCGACGTGGTGGTGCACTCCACCACCAAATACCTCAATGGGCACTCCGACGTCATCGGCGGCATCGCCATCGTCGGCAGCGATGCGCGCCTGGACCCGCTGCGCGAGCGCCTGGCCTTTTTGCAGAACGCGGTGGGCGCCATTGCCAGCCCCTTCGACAGCTTCCTCGCGCTGCGCGGCGTCAAGACCCTGGCGCTGCGCATGGAGCGCCACTGCAGCAATGCGCTGGCGCTGGCGCAATGGCTGGAGCGCCAGCCGCAGGTGGAGCGGGTGCACTACCCGGGCCTGCCCTCGCACCCGCAGCACGCGCTGGCGCAGCGCCAGATGCATGGCTTCGGCGGCATGATCTCGCTCACCCTGCGCACCGACTTGGCCGGTGCCCGCCGCTTCCTGGAGGCCGTGCGCATCTTTGCCCTGGCCGAGAGCCTGGGCGGCGTGGAGAGCCTCATCGAGCACCCGGCCATCATGACCCACGCCACCATCCCGGCCGAGACGCGCGCCGCGCTGGGCATCGGCGATGCGCTGGTGCGCCTGTCGGTGGGCGTGGAAGACCTGTCGGACCTGCGCGCCGATCTTCAGCAGGCGCTGCAGCGCATCTGAAGCCGGGCTGGCTTCAGCAATGGGCCACGCCCGCGGGGGCGGGCTCATCCTGCAGCGTGTCCAGGTCCAGTGCCGAGGACGACAGCAACCCAAAGCGCTTGAGCAGCGTGCGCATGGTGTTGCGTGTGATGCCCAGCAGCCGGGCGGTCTGCACCTGGTTCTCGGCGCAGTGGCTGTAGGCCGCGCGCACCAGGGACTCCTCGATGTGGTGGAAGAGCCGCGGCGGCGGGTCGCGCAGCAGGGCGGAGAACACCGCCGCCAGCGCATCGTGCGCAGTCGTTTCGACCCGGGCGCCCAGGCCGGTGGCAAGCGGCGCCTCGCGCGACGGATCGGGTGCCGGCGCCGCGGCCGGTGCCAAGGCGGTGACCAGCTTGAGATCGCCCGCGCGGACGGTCTCCTGCCGGCACACGATGAGCGCGAAGTGGACCACGTTCTCCAGCTCGCGAATGTTGCCGGGCCACGGGTAGGCCAGCAAGGCCGCCTCGGCGTCCGCGGCCACGGCCACCTGCTGCAGGCCCAGGCGCGGGCCGTACACGCCGATGAAGTGCTGCGTCAGCGGCAGGATGTCGCCGGGGCGTTCGCGCAGCGGCGGCAAGGCCACGGTGGCCACGCTCAGGCGCCAGTACAGGTCGGCGCGGAAGTGCTGGGCCTCCACGGCACGGCGCAGGTCGATGTGCGTGGCGGCGATCAGGCGCACGTCCAGCGCAATGCTCTTGCGCGAGCCCAGGCGCACCACCTGGCGCTCCTGCAGCACGCGCAGCAGCTTGACCTGCAGCGCCAGCGGCAGGTCGCCGATCTCGTCCAGGAACAAGGTGCCGCCCTGGGCCGCTTCGAACCAGCCGGCGCGGGCATGCGAGGCACCGGTGAACGCGCCCGACTCGTGGCCGAACAGCTCGGCATCGATCAATGATTCACTGAAGGCCCCGCAGTTCACCGCCAGGAAGGGGCCGTGGCGGCCGCTCTGGGTGTGCAGGTGGCGGGCGATCAGCTCCTTGCCCGTGCCGGTTTCGCCGGTGATGAGCACCGAGGCCTCGCTGCGCGCGATGCGCTCCACGTGCTCCAGCAGACCCGCCGACGACGGGTCATGGAACAACAAGGCCTTGGCGCGGATTGACAGCACCCCGCCGGGCGAGTCGGGCAAGGTGAGCAGTGGGGTGGCAGGTGGTGGCATGGTGTAGGTGTGCAGCGCAGCACGCACCGCAGTCCGCACGATAGGGCGCGCCGAGCCGCAGCGGAACGCAGTATTTCGTCTTTGCATATGCGCGGAGGCAGCGCGCCACCACATGCGCAAACCGCATGTGGTGGCACGCATTCATTCGTTTGCAACCCTTGTCTTTGCACGTACGGTTGGGTCTTCGCGCCAGGAGTACACCCCAATGACCATCACCGCCATCAACGTACGCAACCAGTTCCGCGGCAAGGTCCGCGAGATCATCGAGGGCCCGGTCGTGTCCGAGGTGGACGTGGAGACGGCGTCCGGCCAGATCGTCACCTCGGTCATCACCACGCGTTCGGTCAAGGAGCTGGGCCTGGTGCCCGGCAAGCAGGTGATCGCCTTGGTGAAGGCGACCGAAGTGTCGATCGCCACGCTCTGAGGCCACCATGGGCACCGCACACCGTCCTCCCCGCCTGCTGGTGATTCCCGGCCTGCACGACAGCGGCCCGGCGCACTGGCAAAGCTGGCTGCAGTCGTTCTACCGCGATGCCGAGCGCGTGCAGCAGCGCGACTGGAGTGACCCGCACCTGCAGCGCTGGGCCGACCGCATCGATCGCACGCTGGAGCGGGCGGGCAGCAGCGGCCCCTGGGTGGCGGTGGCGCACAGCTTCGGCTGCCTGGCGCTGGCGCGGCACCTGGCCGAGCGGCCCGACTCGCCGATTCGCGCCGCCTTGCTGGTGGCCCCAGCCGAGCCGGACAAGTTTGGCCTGGCCGCGCGCTTGCCGACGCACAGCCTGCCCGTGCCCACCACCTTGTTCAGCAGCGACACCGACCCGTGGATGAGCGCGGCCGGCGCCCGCCGCTGGGCCGCACGCTGGGGCGCCCAACAGGTGAATCTGGGCGACGCCGGCCACATCAATGCCGAGGCGGGCTTCGGCCCGCTGCCGCGGGCGCGGCGCTGGGTCGAGGCCCAGGCGGCCTTGTTGGCCCGCGAACGCAGGTTCGAGCACGCCGAGTTGCAGGAATGGTCATTCGCGGTGTGAGGGCCGTTCCGCAGTACCGTTCACTTTCCTCCCGACCCCTCCCAAGGAGATCACCATGCCCAGTTTGCGCCTAGGCGACGTTGCCCCCGACTTTGAGCAGGAGTCCAGCGAAGGGCCCATCCGTTTCCATCAATGGCTGGGAGACAGCTGGGGCGTGCTGTTTTCGCACCCTGCTGACTTCACCCCCGTGTGCACCACCGAGCTGGGCCTGACGGCCAAGCTCAAGGGCGAGTTCGCCAAGCGCAACGTCAAGGTGATTGCGCTGTCGGTGGACCCGGTCGAGTCGCACAAGAAGTGGATCAATGACATCAACACCACGCAGGACACGGTGGTGGACTTCCCCATCCTGGCCGATGCCGACCGCAAGGTCTCGGAGTTGTACGACCTGATCCACCCCAACGCCAGCAGCACCGCCACCGTGCGCTCGCTGTTCGTCATCGACCCGGCCAAGAAGATCCGCCTCACCATCACCTACCCGGCCAGCACCGGCCGCAACTTCGACGAGATCCTGCGCGTGATCGACTCGCTGCAGCTCACCGAATACCACAGCGTGGCCACGCCGGGCAACTGGAAGCCGGGCGAAGACGTGGTCATCGTGCCTTCGCTGCAGGATCCAGAGGTCATCAAGAAGAAGTTCCCCAAGGGCTACAAGGCGGTGACGCCCTACCTGCGGCTCACACCGCAGCCGGGGCCGCAGCGCTAGTTCAGACCCATGTGGCGCGCGGGCTCCGGCATACCGCGGGGCCCGCGCGCCACAATGGCGGGGACTCCACCGTCCCCGCCTCCATGACCGACTTCCCCCGCGATCCCGAGACCTCCGTCACCACCCTGGCCAACGGCGTGCGCGTGCTGGTGCTGCCGTTGCCGCATGTGGCGACGGTGTGCGTCAGCGTCTTCGTGCGCACCGGCAGCCGCTACGAGAGCCGGCGCCTGAACGGCATCAGCCACGTGGTCGAGCACATGGCCTTCAAGGGCACGCACGAGCGCGACTGCCAGCAGATCAACCTGGATGCCGAACGCCTGGGCGCCGAGGTCAACGCCCACACCGACAAGGACCACACGGCCTACCACATGCGCGGCATGGCACGCGACGCGGACCGCCTGCTGCAGATGCTGGGCGACATCGTGCAGCACAGCACCTTCCCCGAGGCCGAACTCGAACGCGAGCGCGAGGTCATCCTGCACGAGGTCGCGGAGGACGAGGACGACGTGCTGTCCACCGCCTTCAAGCTGTTCGACAAGACCTGCTACGGCACCCACCCGCTGGCGCAGGCCGTGATCGGCACCCGCGCCAACATCCGGCGCTTCACGCGTGCCGAGCTGATGGATTACGTGCAGCGCCAGTACACCGGGGCCAACGTGGTGGTGGGCGTGGCAGGCCCGGTGGACCCGGAGGCCATCCTGGCCCAGGCGCAGGCCGTGTTTGGCGCCCTGCCGCCGGGCGCCGAGAACAGCGTGCCGGCGCCGGCCTACATCGGCGGGCTGGCCTCGCGCCGCCAGCCCGGCTGCAGCCAGACCCACTTGGTGCTGGGCTTCCCCATCCCCACGTTGCGCGAGCCGGACCACCCCGCCGGCGTGGTGGCGGCCACGCTGTTTGGCGAAGGCATGAGTTCGCCGCTGCTGGACCAGCTGCGCGAGCGGCGCGGGCTGGTGTACTACGCCGCCTGCTCGGCCGACCTCACCGACCTGAGCGGCCAGTTCGTGGTGGAGGCCTCCACCACGCCCGAGCGCCTGGACGAATGCGTCACCGAGCTGGCACGCTTGCTGGCCGCGCACGCCGGGCACGTCGCCCCGGTGGACCTGGAGCGGGCCCGCAACCAGTTTGCGGTGCGCAGCCTGAGCGGCCAGGAGCAGCCCTTCCGTCGCCTGGAGGAGTCCGCGCAAGACCTGTTCGTGCACGGCAGGGTGCGCCCGCGGGCGGAACTGCTGGCAGGGGTGCTGGACGTGACCGCGGCGCAGGTGCGCGAGGTGTTCGAGCGCATGCTGGGCCGGCCGGCGGCGGTGGCCCTGGCCGGCAAGCTTGGCAAAGGCGCGGTCGATCGTGTCGGCGAGAGCCTGGCGGCGTGCCGCGGGTGACGGGCAGACGTTACCGTGGTAGCAGGGCGCGCCCGCGAGGGGGCTGCTTTTACGTCCCCTCACCTTGCGGCCATGCACGCCAGGCAGGCCCCTGCTAGGGTCGATGCCCTTGACCGCCGCATGCGGAGGAGCCCGTTGATGAACCCGATGACATGGGGCGCTGGCGCGCTCGCCCTCCTGGCCCTGGTGGGCGCCGAAGCCGGCGCACAGACCCGCCCCCCCAGCGGCCTGCCGGCGCAACTGCCGGCGCAGATGAGTGCCACCCCCCCGGTCAAGGTGCTGGGCCGGCCGGACCGGCCGGTGGAACTGGAGGACCTGGTCCCCGCCGACCCCTTGCAGCTCTGGCACGCGCAGTTGCTGAAGGAAAGGCCGGGCTTGTCGCTCACGGCCGACCAGCAGCCCGCCTTCGACACCTTTGCCCGCGAACTCAACGACGTGCAGCGCATGAATGCCCAGCGCGTGCGGCGCGCGCTGCAGCGCCAGGCGCCGGTGACCTCGGCGGTGGTAGACGTGGAGCGTGACCTGCGCGCTGAGGCGGCCGATGCCACCGACTGGGCCGCCGCCCTGGGCGACCTGGCGCAGCGCTGGCGCACCTTGCAGAAGGCCTTGTCGCCGGAACAGCGGGCGCGCATCGACCGCATCTACCAGCAAAGCCAGCTGACGGCGCATGACGCGCCCCCCTTGCCGCATTGACCTGGACCCCACCCATACGGCGCGAATCGAATAAGGATTCCACTTTTCATTCGTTTGAGTTTGGGCCCAGCCTCCCTAGCATCCCCCTATCGCTTTCAAGGATGCTTCATGACGCTGCTTCGCTTCTTCCGCCAAACCGTGTGTGCCCTGGCCGTGGCGGCCACCGCGGGCGTGGCCATGGCCCGGGACATCAGCCTGCTCAACGTGTCGTACGACCCCACGCGTGAGCTTTACCAGGAATACAACGCGGCATTTGCCAAGTACTGGAAGGCCAAGACCGGCGACACCGTTTCCGTCAAGGGCTCGCATGGTGGCTCGGGCAAACAGGCCCGCTCCGTCATCGACGGGCTGGAGGCCGACGTGGTGACTCTGGCACTGGCCTACGACGTGGACGAGATCGCCGAGCGCGCCAAGCTGCTGCCCACCGACTGGCAGAAGCGCCTCAAGCACAACAGCGCGCCCTACACGTCCACCTACATCTTCCTGGTGCGCAAGGGCAACCCCAAGGGCATCAAGAACTGGGACGACCTGGTCAAGCCGGGCGTGTCGGTGGTCACCGCCAACCCCAAGACCTCGGGCGGCGCTCGTTGGGGTTACCTGGCCGCCTGGGGCTATGCGCTCAAGAAGCCGGGTGGCAGCGAGGCCACGGCCAAGGAGTTCGTGGCGCAGTTGTTCAGCAACGTGCCGGTGCTGGACTCAGGCGCCCGCGGCTCCACCGTGACCTTTGCCGAGCGCGGCATCGGCGACGTGCTGCTGGCCTGGGAGAACGAGGCCCACCTGTCGCTCAAGGAGTTCGGCGCCGACAAGTTCGACATCGTCTACCCGCCGGCCAGCATCCTGGCCGAACCCCCGGTCTCGGTGGTCGACAAGGTGGTGGACAAACACGGCACCCGCGAGGTGGCCCAGGCCTATGTGGAGCACCTGTACAGCACCGAGGGCCAGGAGATTGCCGCGCGCAACTACTACCGGCCCATCGACTCGGCGGTGGCGGCCAAGTACGAGAAGCAGTTCCCGAAGATCAGCCTCTTCACCATCGACGAGGTGGCCGGCGGCTGGACCCGGGCGCAGAAGACCCACTTTGCCGACGGCGGCGTGTTCGACCAGATCTACACGCGCAAGTGACGTGCAAGTGACGCAGAAGCGGCCCGCAAATGGGGGGCTGGCGGGCTTAATGAGCTTTTCTTCATAAGCATCCAAGTATTAAGTCGTTTGTCGTTGGATGGGCCGTGTCTACGATGCGGCTTCCTCCAGCCCTGCGCCGCGCGCTCCTCTCGCGGCACTCCGCCATGCCGTTGCCTTCCTCCCGCCGCGCTGCCCTCGCCACCTGCGTTGCCCTGGCCGCCACCCTGGCGGGCCTGCACGGGCCGGCCACCGCAGCCACCACGCTGCTGAACGTCAGCTACGACGTCTCGCGCGAGTTCTACAAGGACTACAACGCGCTCTTCGCCGCGCACTGGAAGAAGACCGCCGGCGAGGACCTGGTGCTGAACCAGTCGCACGGCGGCTCCAGCAAGCAGGCCCGCAGCGTGGTCGACGGCCTGGAGGCGGACGTCATCACCATGAACCAGGCCAACGACATCGACCTGCTGGCCGAGCGCGGCAAGCTGATCCCGGCCGACTGGGCCCAACGCCTGCCGGACCATGCGGCCCCCCACACCTCGATCTCGGTGATCCTGGTGCGCCCCGGCAACCCCAAGCAGATCCGCGGCTGGGACGACCTGGGCCGGGCCGGCGTGTCGGTCATCATCCCTAACCCCAAGACCTCGGGCAACGGCCGCTACACCTACCTGGCGGCCTGGGGCGCGGCCTTGAAGGCAGGAGTCAGCGCACCGGCCGCACAGGCGCTGGTAGGCCGCATCTTTGCCAACGTGCCGGTGCTCGACGGCGGCGGCCGCGCCGCCACCACCACCTTCGCCCAGCGCAACCTGGGCGATGCACTGGTCACCTTCGAAAGCGAAGTGCCGCTGATCCGGCGCGAGTTCGGCGGCGACTACGAGGTGGTCTACCCGGGCTGGACCATCCTGGCCGAGAACCCGGTCAGCGTGGTCGACAAGGTGGTGGACAAAAAGGGTACGCGCAAGGCCGCCGAGGCCTACCTGCAGTACCTGTGGTCCGACGAAGGCCAGGAACTGGCCGCCAAGCACCACATGCGCCCGCGTTCGGCCAAGGTGCTGGCCAAGTACGCGCGCGAATTCCCCAAGCAGCAGGTCTTCACGGTGGATGAGCTGTTCGGCGGCTGGAAGCAGGCGCAGAAGGAACACTTCGACGACGGCGGGGTGTACGACCGCCTCATCGGCGCGGCCAAGCGCTGAGTCCCCAAGGAGCGCTGCGATGTTCTTCTCGCGCACCCTGCTGCGCCGGCACAGCGTGCTGCCCGGTTTCGACCTGGCGCTGGGCTTCACGCTGCTGTACCTCGGCTTCATCGTGCTGATCCCCCTGTCGGCCGCCTTCCTGAAGACCGCCACCATGACCTGGCCAGCGTTCTGGGACGCGGTGAGTTCGCCGCGCGTGGTGGCCTCGTACCGGCTGACCTTCGGCACCTCGCTGGCGGCCGCGCTGCTGAACGCCTTCTTCGGCCTCATCGTGGCCTGGGTGCTGGTGCGCTATGAGTTTCCGGGCAAGCGCGTCATCGACGCCCTGGTGGACCTGCCCTTTGCCCTGCCCACGGCCGTGGCCGGCATTGCGCTCACGGCGCTGTATGCCAAGAACGGCTGGATCGGCCAGTGGCTGCCCTTCAAGGTGAGCTTCACGCCGGTGGGCGTGTTCGTGGCGCTCACCTTCATCGGCCTGCCGTTCGTGGTGCGCACCTTGCAACCGGTGCTGGAAGACCTGCACCGCGAAATCGAAGAGGCCGCCGCCACGCTGGGCGCCTCACGCGCGCAGACCTTCTCGCGCGTGATCTTTCCCATCATCACGCCGGCGCTGCTCACCGGCTTTGCGCTGGCCTTTGCGCGTGCGCTGGGTGAATACGGCTCGGTGATCTTCATCGCCGGCAACATGCCCATGGTCAGCGAGATCACGCCGCTGCTCATCATCACCAAGCTCGAACAGTACGACTACAGCGGCGCCACGGCGATCGCGGTGGTCATGCTGGTTTCGGCCTTCGTGATGCTGCTGGCCATCAATGGCCTGCAGGCGTGGACGCGTGCGCGGCAGGGGCGCTGAGCATGATGAGTACCGCCACCGACGCCTTGCCCCTGCCGTCTGCCGCACCGGCCGGCCTGGCCCCGCGCCAGGTGCAGGCTGCCACCACCGAGCCGGCCTGGGTGCGGCGGCTGCTCATCGGCACGGCGCTGGCCTTCCTGACCCTCTTCCTGTTCGTGCCGCTGGCGGTGGTGTTCGCCGAGGCGTTCAAGAAGGGCCTGCAGGTCTACCTGGCCGCCATCACCGAGCCGGATGCCTTGTCCGCCATCAAGCTCACGCTCATCGCCGCCGGCATTGCCGTGCCCATGAACCTGGTGTTCGGTGTGGCGGCGGCCTGGTGCATTGCCAAGTTCGATTTCCGCGGCAAGAACGTGCTGCTCACGCTGATCGACCTGCCGTTCTCGGTGAGCCCGGTCATCTCTGGCTTGATCTACGTGCTGGTGTTCGGCCTGCAAGGCTGGTTCGGCGAATGGCTGCGCGACCACGACTTGAAGGTGATCTTCGCGGTGCCGGGCATCGTGCTGGCCACCGTGTTCGTGACCTTCCCGTTCGTGGCGCGCGAGCTGATCCCGCTGATGCAGGCGCAGGGCACCGAGCAGGAAGAAGCCGCCCGCGTGCTGGGCGCCAGTGGCTGGCAGCTGTTCCGCCGTGTCACCCTGCCCAATGTGAAATGGGCCCTGCTGTACGGCGTGATCCTCTGCAACGCCCGCGCAATGGGTGAGTTCGGCGCCGTCAGCGTGGTTTCCGGCCACGTGCGCGGCCAGACCAACACCATGCCGCTGCACATCGAGATCCTCTACAACGAATACCAGTTCGCCGCATCGTTTGCGGTGGCCTCGCTGCTGGCCGGGCTGGCGCTGGTGACGCTGGTGCTGAAGTTCGCGGTGGAGCAGCGCGTCAAGGCCCAGACCCGGACCGTGGAACTGACCAAGGAATAAAGGGAAGCCCCGTCATGAGCATCGAAGTCCGCAACCTGAACAAGCGCTTCGGCAGCACCGTGGTGTGCGACAACGTCAGCCTGGACATCCCCGCCGGGGAACTGGTGGCGCTGCTGGGGCCTTCGGGCTCGGGCAAGACCACCTTGCTGCGCATCATCGCCGGCCTGGAAGTGCCCGATTCCGGCAGCGTGCTGTTCCATGGCGAGGACGCCACGCGCACCGACGTGCGCGAGCGCCAGGTGGGCTTCGTGTTCCAGCACTACGCGCTGTTCGCGCACATGAACATCTTCGAGAACGTGGCCTTCGGGCTGCGGGTGCGGCCCAAGGCCACGCGGCCCTCCGAACACGACATCCGCACCAAGGTGACCGAGTTGCTCAAGCTCGTGCAGCTCGACTGGATCGCGCAACGCTACCCGCACCAGCTCTCGGGCGGCCAGCGCCAGCGCATCGCGCTGGCCCGTGCCCTGGCGGTGGAGCCCAAGGTGCTGCTGCTGGACGAACCCTTCGGTGCCCTGGATGCCAAGGTGCGCAAGGAACTGCGCCGCTGGCTGCGGCGGCTGCACGACGAGATGCACACCACCAGCGTGTTCGTCACGCACGACCAGGAAGAGGCCATGGAGGTGGCCGACCGCATCGTGGTGATGAACCAGGGCCGCGTCGAGCAGGATGGTTCACCCGACGACGTGTACGACCGCCCGGCCACGCCCTTCGTGCTGCAGTTCCTGGGCGACGTGAACCTGTTCCACAGCCGGCGCGACCACGCGCCCGGCGGCCAGGCCGAGGTGGGCTACGTGCGCCCGCACGAACTGGACATCGTGGCTGAACCGGGCACCGACACCTGGACCGCCACCTTGGAGCACGCCCTCACGCTGGGCGCCCACACGCGGCTGGAATTCCGCCGCGCCGAGGATGGCGGCGTGGTGGACGTGGAACTGCCGCGCGAGGCCTGGGCGGAGTTGCGCGGCCGCCTGGGTCTGGCCACCGGCAGCGTGACGCACCTGCGGCCGCGCCGCGTCACACGCTTCGGGCGCGGCGAGCCGCTGCCCGACCCCGCAGCCCAGATCTGATCAACCCGGTGAGCCGGGCGCTTCCTGCAGCGCCCGCTCCACCACCTCGCGCGTCAGCGGCGAGGCAAAGGTGCGGATGAACTCGTAGACGTAGTCGCGCAGGTAGGCGCCGCGCCGGATGGCCAGGCGCGTCATGTTCGCTGCGAACAGGTGGCGCGCATCCAGCGACACCAGGTGCGCATCGCGCCGCTCGTCATAGGCAATGGCTGCCACGATGCCCACGCCCAGGCCCAGCTCCACGTAGGTCTTGATCACGTCCGCGTCCATCGCGGTGAGCACGAGATTGAGTTCCAGCCCTTCGCGCTCGAAGGCTTCGTCGATGTGGGCGCGGCCGGTGTAGCCCGACTCGTAGGTGATGATGGGAAACTGCGTCAGGCGGGCCAGCGTCAAGGGCTCGCCGGCGCGGGCCTCGCGGGCCAGCGGGTGGTCTTCGGGCACGATCACCGCGTGGGTCCACTGGTAGCAGGGCAAGGCCACCAGTTCGTCGTAGGTGGCCAGCGCTTCCGTGGCGATGCCGATGTCGGCCTCGCCGTCGATCAGCATGCGGGCCACCTGGCGCGGCGAGCCCTGGTGCATGTGGAGCATCACCTCGGGGTGTGCGCTGCGGAAGTCGCGCACCGCCGGCGGCAGCGCATAACGTGCCTGCGAGTGCGTGGCCGCGATCGCCAGCTTGCCGCTGCCTTGCCGGGCGTAATCGTCCCCGGCGCGGCGCAGGTTGTCGGCATCCTGCAGCAGGCGTTCGACGATGGGCAGCAGCGTTTGCCCAGGCGGCGTAAGGCCCGTGAGCCGCTTGCCCGAGCGCACGAAGATCTCCACCCCCAACTCGTCTTCCAGCTCGCGGATCTGCCGGCTCACACCAGGCTGCGAGGTGTGCAAGGTGTTGGCCACATCGGTCAGGTTGAAGGCGTGGCGCACGGCTTCGCGCACGGATCGCAACTGCTGGAAATTCATGTCAATGCGGAGAGCCGGAAGGCTGCCCATCCTCAATGCGATGCACGCATTATCAAAAGTGCCTGCGCATGCAGGAACGACGGAATCGTTGTATCGATAGCCCGCTGCGGCATATGCAGGCCACCCCTACACTGATCGGCGTCCAGTTCCCGGAGGCACATACCCATGGCGGTTCCCGGCCATCCATCCTTGTTCATCTCCGCCGGCATTGCAGCGCTCGTGGCCTGGCGTCTGGTTTCGCGGGTACGCCGCATGGTGGGCCGGCAGCGCCTGTCCACCGTGCGGCCGTGGCTCACGGTGTGCATGGTCCCCGTGGTGCTGGTGGGGTTGCTGATCGTTGCCCTGGCGCACCCCTGGGTCGCACTGGCGCTGGTGGCCGGGGTGGCCATCGGCGTGGCGCTGGGCCTCTACGGGCTGCGGCTCACCACCTTCGAATCCACGCCTGAAGGCTTGTTCTACACGCCCAATGCGCCCCTGGGCATTGCCTTGTCCTTGCTGCTCATCGTGCGCCTGGGCTGGCGTGCGGTGGAGCTGTATACGTCGGAGATCCCGGTGGGCACACCGCCTGTTGACTTTGCGCGCAGCCCGCTGACGCTGCTGATCGTGGGGACCCTGGCGGGCTACTACATCGCGTACGCGGCCGGCCTGTTGCGTTGGCGCCGGCAGGTCGCCTCGTCACCTTTGGACACCTGAGAGGCTGAGAGTCAATCGATCGTGCCCGCTCATCACGCCAAAAGACGCCCGCTCGTCGTTGCAAATGCTCGCCATAGCCCGGGCTATGGCTGTGCTGTGCGCCTAGATCGCACGCCTTTTGACGCGCTGCTCGGGCACGCTCGAAAAACTCTCAGCCTCTGAGCATTTCCTTTCTTCACACACGATGCTGCGCCGCAGCGGCTGCGGGGCATTGCCCGCGCGATAGCATCCGCCCATGACTGTGCAGTTGTTCGGATTGCCTGTGGCACGCGGTGTGGCGATCGGCAAGGCCGTGCTGGTCGCCACGGGCCGGGTGGATGTGGCGCATTATTTTGTTGCCCCGGAGTTGCTCCTGGCCGAGGTGGATCGCCTGCGCGTGGCGCGCGATCGCGTGGCCGATGAGTTTCTGGCGATGAAGCAAGAGTTGCCCGACGACGCCCCGCCCGAGCTGGCCGCGTTGCTGGACGTGCACTTGATGCTGCTGCACGACCAGGCACTCGCCGATGCGACGCGGCAGTGGATCGAAGAGCGCCACTACAACGCCGAGTGGGCCTTGTCGGCCCAGCTCGAAGTGCTGGGCCGCCAGTTCGACGAGATGGAAGACGAGTACCTGCGCGACCGCAAGGCCGACCTGGAGCAGGTGGGCGAGCGGGTGCTTAGTGCCCTGGTGGGCACCAGCGCGTGGGACAAGCTCAAGACCCCCGCGGCCCAGCGCGACTTGGCCGGCGAAGACCCGCTCATTCTGGTGGCCAACGACGTGGCCCCGGCCGACATGCTGCAGTTCAAGCGCAGCGTGTTCGTGGGCTTCGTCACCGACGTGGGCGGGCACAACTCGCACACCGCCATCGTGGCGCGCAGCCTGCAGATCCCTGCCGTGGTGGGGGCCCGCGATGCCAGCCACCTGGTGCGCCAGGACGACTGGGTCGTGATCGACGGCGATGCCGGCGTGGTGATCGTCGACCCGCCGCCCATCGTGCTCGAGGAATACCGCTTCCGCCAGCGCCAGAGCCAGCTCGACCGCCAGCGCCTCACGCGCCTGCGCTACACGCCCGCCGTCACCATGGACGGGCAGCGCGTGGAACTGCTGGCCAACATCGAAATGCCCGACGACGCCCAGGCCGCGCGCGAGGCCGGTGCAGCCGGCGTGGGCCTGTTCCGCAGCGAGTTCCTGTTCATGAACCGCGACGGCCACCTGCCCGATGAAGACGAGCAATTCGAGGCCTACCGCGCCGCGGTGCAGGCCATGGAGGGCCTGCCGGTCACGATACGCACCGTGGACATCGGCGCCGACAAGCCGCTGGACCGGCTGTCCATGAACGAACTGCGCCATGAGCACCTGCTCAACCCGGCGCTGGGCCTGCGCGCGATCCGCTGGTGCCTGTCGGAGCCCAGCATGTTCCGCCGCCAGCTGCGCGCCATCCTGCGCGCCAGCGTGTATGGCGACGTGCGGCTGCTCATCCCCATGCTCTCGCAGGTCAGCGAGATCCGGCAGACGCTGGAGGCCATCGCGCGGGCGCAGCAGCAGCTCACCGAAGCCGGCCAGCCGTTCCGGAAGGTGCCGCTGGGCGCAATGATCGAGGTGCCCGCTGCGGCCATGATCCTGCCGGCGTTCCTGCGGCATTTCGATTTCGTGTCGGTGGGGACCAACGACCTGATCCAGTACACGCTGGCCATCGACCGGGCCGACCAGGCCGTGGCCCACTTGTACGACCCCTGGCACCCGGCGGTGCTGCGCATGGTCCAGCAGACCATCCTGCAATCGCGCGCCGCGGGCCGGCCGGCCAGTGTGTGCGGCGAGATGGCCGGCGACCGTGATTTCACCGAGCTGCTGCTGGGCTTCGGCCTGCGCAGCTTCAGCATGCACCCTTCGCGCATCCCCGACATCAAGCAGGTGGTCTTGCGCGCCGACACGCAGCGCCTGGAAGAACCCGCGCGCCTGGCGCTGGAGGCAGACGAGCCGCAGCGCTATTTCCGCGCGCTGCTCGCGGAGCGCGCGCGGGCGTAGGTTGGGTTATTCGGTCTTGTCCGCCGCACCCTCGTCCGCCTTGGCGGCGTCGGCATGCTTGGTGGATTTGGAGGCCGACTTGCCCGTCTTGCCTTTGCCTTCTGTGAGGGGTTTGCCTTCAGAGGGGCCCGCCTTCGCGGTGGTTTCGGCGGTGGCGGCTTCCTTGGCGCCCGCGGCGGTCTTGGTGGGGATGGTGGGGGCCACGCCTTCGAGCTTGTTCTCGCGCATGTACTCGTCCATCTCGCGCCAGCCCGCGAAGACCGAAGCCTTGGGGGCTTTGGGGTTGAGCGTGTAGCAGTCTTCGATGGCGCGCATCGCATGGCGGCACGCGCTGCCCACGGCCTTGCCTTCGGCTTCGCGGCGGGCTGCCACCGATTCGGCCGACTCGCCGCCGAAGAGGTCGCAGCCTGACAGCAGCAGGGTCAGGCACAGGGCCGGGAGGGCAAAGGCTCGCAAGGGGGTGCTCATGGTGGTGTTCTCGCAACAAGACGCCGGGCCGCTTTTCAAACAGGGCGTGTCCCGTTATCGGCGGGGCAGGCACTCACTTGAATGGGTGGGCCCGGGAGGGATCGCTCGATCAGCCTGGGATTAACCCGTCACCTGCGCGCCAGCGCACCGCGGCCTGGAACTCGCGCCCACTCACGCGCGAGCCACCCGGCCGCTGCAGCTCCAGCAACTGCAAGGCCTGGTTGCCGCAGGCCACCACCGGCCCGGCCGGCTCCAGGGCCACCACCTCGCCCGGCGCGCCGGCACGGGGCGCGACCTGGGCGCGCCACAGCTTCACGGTTTCGTTGCCGTGCTGCAAGGTGGCGCCCGGAAAGGGATCGAAGGCCCGCACCCGGCGCTCGATCACCTCGGCGTCCTGGTGCCAATCGATGGCGGCCTCGGTTTTTTCGATCTTGTGCGCGTAGGTCACGCCGTCGGCGGGCTGGCGCTGCGCCACCGCTGCGCCGCGCGCCACCTGCTCCAGCGCCTGCACGATGAGCCGGCTGCCCAGCACCGCGAGCCGGTCGTGCAGGCTGGCCGAGGTGTCGTCCGCGTGGATGGGCTCGCGCCCGACCAGCAAGGTGTCGCCGGTGTCCAACCCGGCGTCCATCTGCATGACGCAGATGCCGGTCTCCCGGTCACCGGCCTCGATGGCGCGCTGGATCGGCGCCGCGCCGCGCCAGCGCGGCAGCAGCGAGGCATGGATGTTGAGGCAGCCCCGCCGCGGCAGTTCAAGCACCCACGGCGGCAGGATCAGGCCATAGGCGGCCACCACCATCACGTCGGGCCGCACCGCCTCCAGCGTGGCCCGTGCAGCGGCTGCGTCCTGCGCGTACTTGCCATCCAGGCGCAGGCCGCGCGGCTGGGCCACCGCGATGCCGTGTTCAAGCGCAAAGGCCTTGACCGCGGAGGCCTGCAGCTTCATGCCGCGGCCGGCGGGCCGGTCGGGCTGGGTCAGCACCAGCGGCAGCTCGAAGCCTGCCGCATGCAGGCACTCCAGCGCCGCGCGCGCGAAAGGCGGCGTGCCAGCGAAGACCAATCTCACGAAGACGCCGCTTTCAGCAGATCGTCGATTCCGTCACGCAAACCCACCTGGCATGAATCCCGCCCGGCCGGCCAAGGCCGCTTCAAGGGGGTCATACCTTCTCTTCGTCGCGGTTGCGTTTGAGCATCTTGGTCCGGATGCGGTTGCGCTTGAGCGGCGACAGCAGTTCAACGAACACCTTGCCCATCAGGTGGTCCATCTCGTGCTGGATGCACACGGCAAGCAGGCCTTCTGCGTCGATGCTGCGGGAGGCGCCGTCGCGGCCGAGGGCGCGCACGCTCACGCGCGAATGGCGCGGCACCTTGTCATAGATGTCGGGCACCGAGAGGCAGCCCTCTTCGCCCGGGACCAGGTCGTCGCTGACGGCGGTCAGTTCCGGGTTGATCAGCACGATAGGTTCGTCATGCCGCTCGGACACGTCGATCACGATGACGCGCTCATGCACGTCCACCTGCGTCGCTGCCAGGCCGATGCCCTTGGCTGCATACATGGTTTCCAGCATGTCGTCGACCAGCCGGACGATGCGTGCATCCACCGCCGAAACCGGCCGGGCGATGGTGTGCAGGCGCGAGTCCGGGTAACGAAGAATGTGCAGTGTGCTCATCTTGTATCAATACCGCCAGGGTTCGTCACTTCAGGGTTTCAGTGTGCGTCGATTGCAACAGCCGCGTAAAACATGCGGCGTTGTTGTGGTTTACGACCGGACTGAATTCGTTGCGATATCAAGGGTTTATGGGCAGAATCTACGAAACTGAATGAAGATTTTGGCCGATCCATCCAGGCTTCGTAAACAAGCGGCCATTGTTGTTCCGGACCCTTCCAAGACCCGTTTCGAGTTCAACCCTGCGCATGAGTTCTTGACCGCTCGTGCGCCAACGCCGGAGATTGTCTCCATGATCGTTCGTCGCAGTCTTTTCACTCCGGCTCGCCGCTACCGCCTCGCCAGTGCCTTGGCGTTGTTCGCCTTGGGTGCCGTGGCCCTGGATGCGAGTGCGCAGCGTGCCCCCCCCTCCGCCGCCAATTATCCGATCACCGACCAGCAGCGCAACACGGCGCGCCAGGTGGCCTCGGCCGGGGTGCCGCTGTCGGAACTGGTGCCCAACGCGCCCGATTCCTACACCATCAAGCGCGGCGACACCTTGTGGCAAATTTCCACGGTATTTCTTCGCACCCCATGGAAATGGCCCGAGCTGTGGGGCATGAATCTCGAAGAAATCCGCAACCCGCACCTGATCTACCCGGGCCAGGTGCTGTTCCTCGAAAAAGTGGGCGGCCGGGCACGCTTGCGCGTGGCCGATGCTGCCGGCGGCGGACCGGTGGTGGGCTCCGACAATCGCCTGTCGCCGCGTGCCCGTTCCGAAGGCCTGGGCCTCGGGCCCATTGCGGCAATCCCGCTGCACCTGATCCAGCCCTTCCTGAACGAAGCGGTGATCTTCAACACCAACGAGCTCGACCAGGCGCCCCGCATCGTGGCCTCGCAAGAAGGCCGCGTGATGCTGGGCCGCGGCGATACCGCCTATGTGCGCGGCGAATTGGGCGACCAGCGTGACTGGCGCATGTTCCGCACCGCCAAGGCCTTGTACGACCCCAGCAGCTTCGAGTTGCTCGGCTACGAGGCGCCGTACGTGGGCACCATCGAATACACCCGCCCGGCCAGTACCGATGGCATCGAACCCGTGCCGGCCACCTTCGTGGTGACCAGCGTGCGCATGGAGGCCGGGGTCGGCGACCGCCTGTCGCCCGTACCGCCGCGTGACTTCAGCAACTACGTGCCGCACGCCCCGACGCAACCCATCAGCGGCCAGATCGCCAGCCTGTACGGCGACTCGCTGTCGGCCGGACAGAACCAGATCGTGGCGCTCAACAAGGGCAGTGCCGACGGCATGGAGCGCGGCCACGTGCTGGCGCTCATGCGCGACGGCCGGCGCATCACCGACTCGACTGACGGCCTGCGCACGCGCATCAAGCTGCCCAATGAGCGGCATGGCACCTTGTTCGTGTTCCGCGTCTTCGACCGCATGTCCTACGCGCTGGTGATGTCGGTGGAACAGCCGGTTTCGGTCGGCGACCGCTTCTCGCAGCCTTGAAGCGGCGCACCCTCCCGGGCACGGTGGCCTCGGCGTGAGCGAGGCCGCGGCGGGGCCTGAAGCAGCCAGCGGCCTGGCGCGCGATGAACTGGCCGCTTGGCTGAGGCTGCTTGAGACGCCCGGGGTCGGGCGATTGGGTGCGCGCCGGTTGTTGCGTGCGTTTGGCACGCCGCAACAAGTCTTCGAAGCCGGCGCCTCGGCGTGGCGCGATGCGGCGGGCCCAGCGGAGGCCCATGCATTGGCTGAGCCACCCGCGGGCCTGGATGCACTGATCCGCGCCACCGAGGCCTGGCTGGATGCCGCCCCGGACCGTTCGGCCATTGCGCTGGGGGACCCTTGTTTCCCCGAGCCGCTGCTCGCCACCGCCGATCCGCCGTTGCTGCTTTACGCCATTGGCCGCCCTGAATACCTCAAGCGGCCGGCGCTGGCTGTGGTGGGCAGCCGCAACCCCACGGCACAAGGATCGGAGACTGCGCGCACATTTGCGGCCGCCATCAGCCAAGCCGGCTTGACGGTGGTGTCGGGGCTGGCCCTGGGGGTGGACGGCGCGGCGCATGACGGCGCGCTGCAAGGCCCGGCCGGCACCATTGCGGTGGTGGGTACCGGGCTGGACCGTGTCTATCCCCGCCAGCACCGCGACCTGGCCCACCGCATTGCCGCGCACGGCGTGCTGTTGAGCGAATTCCCGATCGGCACGCCGCCGCTGCCTGCCAATTTTCCGCAGCGCAACCGCATCATCGCCGGCATGGCGCTGGGCACCCTGGTCGTGGAAGCGGCCTTGCAGTCGGGCTCGCTGATCACCGCGCGCCTGGCGCTGGAATGCGACCGTGAGGTGTTCGCCGTGCCCGGCTCGATCCACTCGCCGCAATCGCGCGGCTGCCATGCCCTCATCAAGCAAGGGGCCAAGCTGGTGGAAAGCACCGAGGACATCCTGGCCGAATTGCGGCTTCCCGTGCCTGCCGTCGCCCCACCGGCTTCCGCGCAAGCCCCATCCGCCGGCGACGCCGTGCTGGACGCCCTGGGCTACGACCCGGTGTCGCTGGACGCCCTGCAGGCCCGCACCGGCTGGCCGAACGCGCAGTTGAACGCCCACCTGCTGTCGCTGGAGCTGGAAGGGCAGGTGGCGCGGTTGCCGGGCCAGCTTTTCCAGCGCGTCATCCGCGCGTGAGTGTGGGCATCCGGCACCAGAGTACCGGTGCTACCCGCCGAGCGGGTTCCCAGCGCCCTTGGGGCTGCCCGGAGCCCGCTGAGGCCCGGCGTGCGGGATGCCGCAATTTCAAATTTCCGTGCCGATGGCCGGAGGGTATAGTCGGCGGCATGTTTGACGTGTTGGTGTACTTGTACGAGAACTACTGGCGCCCGGACGCCTGCCCTGACCACGATCAACTATCGCGCAAGCTCACGGCTGCCGGTTTCGAAAATGACGAGATCGAAGACGCGCTGACCTGGTTGCATGGCTTGGCCGAGTCCGCCGAATCCCACGCCGGCACGCAAAGCCCAATGAGCCTGCGCGTCTACACCGAGCAGGAGCAGGAGCACCTGGGCGAGGCCTCGATCGGCTTCATCGGTTTTCTCGAATCCGCCGGGGTGCTGCCTCCCGCCATGCGCGAGATGGTGGTGGACCGCGCCATGGCGATCGCCGGCGGCCCCGTGGACCTGGAAGATCTGAAGATCATCGTGCTGATGGTCTTCTGGAGCCTGGGCGAAGAGCCGGATGCCTTGATCCTGGATGAACTGTTCGTCGACGACGACGAGCGCCTGATTCATTAGGCCCACCCCTCCGAAAGGTCGGCGCGTGCAAGCGCCGACGCGACCTGCGAGGCATACCAGCGGACCAGCAAAGCCGGATCCGCGGTGTTCGCTTGACCCACGCCTTGCGTCGTGGGTCAAGCGATGTGAAGTGGCGTCTTACAGGGAGGGGTCAGTGCAGCAGCCGCGACGGATCCACGTCCAGCTTGGCCAGCGCATCGCGCGTGGCGCGCACGGTCAAGGCTTCTTCCTCGGCCGGCAGCAGCAGGCCGGCCTGCAGGAAGGCCGCCAGCCGGTGCTTCTGCATCAGCACGCCACGCCCCTGTGGCGTGACGAACAGGCTCAGCTGCTTGCGCATGCCTTGCCAGGCCAGTTGCACGGCCTCGTTGCGGTTGCGGTAGTCCAGCTTGTACCAACTGCCCACCTGCAGCTCGCTGGCCCAGGCGAGCATGGCCGGCGTGGGCACGGAGCCGCCTTCGGCCACCACTTCCAGGTCGGTCGATTCGTGGCCGGACAAGTCGAGCACCATCGACTCGTCGATCTGCAGGTCTTCGGCATCGGGCAGCAGCTCTTCCACCTGCTCCAGCTGCATCATCAACTCTTCCAACCGCTCGGTCGGGATGGTGGCCGCACGGGCCGAGAAGGCCGCGGCCAGCGCGTTGTTCAGCGACTGCACATGCTCTTCCTGCTTGGCCGCCGCGACACCGGCCGACGCCATGCCTTCGCGCAGCACCTTCAGCAGCGGCGGCAGGCGGCGGATGACCTCGGCCCGTTCTTCGCGCGTGACCTTGGCGCTGGCCGACCAGATCAGGTCGGCGGCGGCGCGCTTCATGGCACGCGTGTCGTCGCTGGCGGATCCAGCCTTCACGGCCGAGGTGGCCAGCACGTCGGCCCAGACCTGGAACAGGAACTGGCGCACGCCCTCCTGCACCGGCACCTCGTTGAGCATCTTGCGCAGCTCGATGGTGTACTGGATCGCCAGGGTTTCGCGTTGCTCGACCTGCTGCGCCAGCGACACGCCCTTGCGGGACGCGGCGTGCTCGGTCTTGAAGTAATGCTCCAGGAAGCGCTCGAATTCGGTCAGCACGGTCTGGAACACACGGCGGCCGGTGTCCGGGTAGGCCTCCACCACCTGTACCACGCGCTTGATCTCTTTTTCCAGGGCCTCGTTGACGCCCTGGGTGGAGCCGTCGAATCCCATGACGCAGGCGCCCATGCGGTCGATCAGCTTGCGGGCCGGGTGCTCCACGGTGGCAAAGAAGTCCGGCTCGGCCACGGCCACGCGCAGCACCGGCATCTGCAGCCGGGCAAACCAGACCCGCACGGTCGACGGGATGCGGTCTTCGGTGAGCAGGCTCTGGAACATCAGCGCCACGATTTCTATCGTGGCCCGCTCCACCGCCGTGCTGGCGGCCTGCTTGAGCACCTGGTTGCGTGCCTGCAGCTCGGTCAGCAGCGCCGGTGCGCTGTCGGCTGCCGCAGCCCGGGCGGCCTGGCTGCCGATGGGAACAGCACCGACGGACGCCATGAAGTGCCCGCGCACGGCGTCCTGCACGTGGTTGATGGCGCTCTTGAGGCCCGGCGAGGCGGGTGACGGGGTGTTGGTGTAGGCCTGGTGGGTGGACGCAGTGAAGCCGGGGACCTGGCGGCTCAGCAGGCCGTTCAGGCGCGCCAGCACGGCTTCGGCGTGCTGCGAGGTGTAGGGTGGGGCGGCGTCAAGCGGCCTCGGGCGGGTGTCCACGCGGCCGGACGGGCGCGGCGCGGCGTTGCCCGGTGCGGCCCCTGCGCCCCCGCCGGAGGCCATCGCACCCATCAGCCCGGAATCGGTTCGGGTTCGCCGGATGGCAGGACGAAGGTTGGTGTTTTCCCTTATCCCTTGGCTTTGCAGCCAGCGGTTGGTTTCGCGGTAGGCCCCCTCCAGCACATTGCCGAACTCCGTGTGCACGATGCGCTGGGCGGTGCGCCAGTGCTCCAGGGTCAGGGTGGCCTGGCGCCAGCTGTCGAGCACCAGCCGCGCCAGCACATGCGGGCGCAGCAGGTCGCTTGCATCCAGTTCGTCGCGGCGCTCGAGGGAGGCGATCCGGCCGCGCAGGTCCCCAAACTCCGACGCAGCCCGCTCCGCCATGGACAAGGCCAGGCGCGAACTGAGGATTTCGCGCTCGATCGTGTCGTCGTCCACCAGGGAGAATCCGGAGCCCAGAAACGCCGCACCAGGCGCGCCCGGTGCGGGGCGCAAGGTGGATGCGGGGTTTGCGGCGCTTTGCATGGCGGCCAGCAAGGCCTGCTGCCAGCGCTGCGCCAGGGGCGGGAGGTCCATTACCAGGTCACGGCGCTTCATCTGCACGTCTGGCGTGGCAACTTGCGCCATCTGCGCACGCACGCCGTTCAGCACCGCCTGGACCACCGGCGCGGCCTCGCGCTGAAGCGATTCCAGGTAGACCCGCCGCGCTTGAGCGGCCAGTGCCGGGGACGGTGGAACCGTGGACATTGTGGCGCGCCGCTGGTGGGTAAGCTTCGTGAAACTCTACACCACTGCCCCGGCATTCGGATCGGATGGATCGTGATCCTTGCGTGAAGTGCTCACCAAGTCGTCACGCTTGACGCCCAGCCACATGGCAATGGCTGCCGCCACGAACACCGAGGAGTAGATGCCGAACAGGATACCGATGGTCAGCGCCAACGCGAAATGATGCAGCGTCGGGCCGCCGAACAGCAGCATGGACAGCACCATCATCTGGGTCGAGCCGTGCGTGATGACGGTGCGGCTCATGGTGCTGGTGATCGCATGGTCGATCACTTCCATCGTGTTCATCTTGCGGTATTTGCGGAACGCCTCGCGGATCCGGTCGAAGATCACCACGGATTCGTTCACCGAGTAGCCCAGCACGGCCAGCACCGCAGCCAGCACCGTGAGCGAGAACTCCCATTGGAAGAACGCGAAGAACCCCAGGATGATGATCACGTCGTGCAGGTTGGCCACGATCGCGGCGACCGAGAACTTCCATTCGAAGCGGAACGCCAGGTAAACCATGATGCCGATGACGACAAAGGCCAGCGCCTTGGCGCCGTCCTCGGCCAGCTCGCGGCCCACCTGCGGGCCGACGAACTCGCTGCGCTGAAGCTGCACCGGTTCCGCCCCGGCCGCCGTGGTGCACGCTTGCCGCTCGCCGGATTCCCCGGGCTTGCTGGCCGCCTGCTTTTTGCCCAGGCTGCCGTTCTCCGCCTTGCACAGCTCGGCAAACACGCGGTCCACCACCTCGGCCTGCTTCACGTCGCCGCGCAGCGGCAGGCGGATCAGCACATCGCGCGAGGTGCCGAAGTTCTGCACCTGCACCTCGCCGAAGTTCATGCCTTCGACGACGCCCCGCACATGCTCGATGTTCGCCGGCTGTGCGTACTGCACCTCGATCACCGTGCCGCCGGTGAACTCGATCGACAGGTGCAGGCCGCGCGTGACCAGGAAGAACACCGCGGCCAGGAAGGTCAGCAGCGAGACGATGTTGAACACCAGCGCGTGCCGCATGAACGGGATGTCGCGCCGGATCCGGAAGAACTCCATGAGGGGCTACCTTGCGAGTCGTGTGAAGGGGGTGGAGGCCAGGCGACTCTTGCTCATTGCCCGACGGGCGCAACCGCCTCGCCCCGCGGCTTCCACACCTGGCCGATCGAAACCTTCTGCAGCTTCTTCTTGCTGCCGTACCACAGGTTCACCAGGCCGCGCGAGAAGAGCACCGCCGAGAACATGGAGGTCAGGATGCCCAGGCAGTGCACCACCGCGAACCCGCGCACCGGGCCGGAGCCGAACGCGAGCAGCGCAATGCCGGCAATCAGCGTGGTGACGTTGGAGTCCAGGATGGTGGCCCAGGCGCGCTCATAGCCGGAATGGATGGCGGTCTGTGGCGCCGCGCCGTTGCGCAGTTCCTCGCGCACACGCTCGTTGATCAGCACGTTGGCGTCGATGGCCATGCCCAAGGTCAGCGCGATGGCGGCCATGCCGGGCAGGGTGAGAGTGGCCTGCAGCATGGACAGCAGGGCCGCCAGCAGCAGCAGGTTCACGGCCAGGGCCACGGTGGAGAACGCGCCGAACAGCAGGTAGTAGGCACACATGAAGAGCGCGATGGCGGCAAAGCCGTACAGCACGCTGTTGAAGCCCTTGGCGATGTTGTCGGCACCCAGGCTGGGGCCTACCACGCGCTGCTCGATGATCTCCACCGGCGCCGCGAGCGAGCCGGAGCGCAGCAGCAGCGCCGTGTCGGCGGCCTCCACGGAGGTCATGGCGCCGGAGATCTGGAACCGGCTGCCGAGTTCGCTGCGGATCACCGGGGCAGTCACCACCTCGCCCTTGCCTTTTTCGAACAGCAGGATCGCCATGCGCTTGCCCACGTTCTCGCGCGAGACATCGCGCACGACCCGTGAGCCCTTGGCGTCGACCGACAGGTCCACGGCCGGCTGGTGGTTCTGGTCGAACCCCGCCTGGGCGTTGTTCAGGTTGTCGCCCGTGATGATGACCTGCCGCTTGACGATGAGGGCGCGGCCGCCACGCTCGACATAGCGCTCGGCGCCGAATGGCACGGGGCCGGTGCCGGCCAGCGCGGCCTGGGCTTCGGCGGAATCGTCCACCATGCGCATTTCCAGCGTGGCGGTGCGGCCCAGGATTTCCGTGACCTTGGCGGGGTCCTGCACGCCGGGCAGCTGCAGCACGATGCGGTCCAGCCCCTGTTGCTGGATCACGGGTTCGGACACGCCCAGCGCGTTGATGCGGTTGCCGATGGTGGTGATGTTCTGCTTGAGGGCCTGCTGCTGCGTGTCGCGCAGCGAGGCCTCCCTCAGGGTGCCGGTGAGCTTGAGGTCAGTGCCCTCGCCGGCCGTGGCCCATTGCAGGTCGGGGACCTGGTCCTGGGCCAGGGCCAACGCCCGGTTGAGCGTTTCCGCATCGCGGAACTTCGCTTCCACGGTGTCACCTACGCGGCTGACGCCGGCGGAACGGATGTTCTTGTCGCGCAGCAGGGCGCGCAGGTCGCTGCTGAGCGATTCGGCCCGCTTGGTGGCCACGGCCCGCATGTCCACCTGCATCAGGATGTGCACCCCGCCGCGCAGGTCGAGGCCCAGGTACATGGGCTTTGGCCAGAAGAAGTGCACGACGGCCGGCGTGGACGGCCCGGGTTGCGGAAAGCGCGAAACCAGATTCAGGGCCACCGTGTAGTCGTGGTTGGCGGCGTCGGGATTGAGCGCGGCGGACACCACGTCGCGGGCCTTGATCTGTGTGTCCGTGTCCGGGAAGCGGGTGCGGATCGACTCGCCTTCGATGCGCACGAAGTCCGCCTTGACCTCTGCCTTGCGCAAGGCGTCCTCGACCCGGCCCAGCAAGGCGTCATCGACCTTGAGGGTGCTCCTGGCGCTGGAGATCTGCATCGCCGGCGCCTCGCCGAAGAAGTTCGGCAGGGTGTAGACCAGCCCGATCAACAGGGCGATCGCCAGCAGCGTGTACATCCACTTTGGATAACGGTTCATCCCGGTCGATTCCTCACTGCAAGGCGGCGAAACAGGCCAAACAGGCCAAACAGGCCGCCGAGTCGGGCGTCATGGGCCTGAAGGCCCTGCTTGATTACTTGACGGTGCCCTTGGGCAGCACCTGGGTGATGGCGCTGCGCTGGCACTGGGCTTCCACGCCTTGCGCCAGTTCGAGCGTGACGTAGATGTCGCCGAGCTTGGTCACCTTGCCGAGCAGCCCCCCGGAGGTGACCACTTCATCGCCCTTGGCCAGCGCCTCGATCATGGCGCGATGTTCCTTCTGGCGCTTCATCTGCGGGCGGATCATGATGAAGTAAAGCACCACGAACATCAACACCAGCGGCAGCATGCTGAGCATTGACGAGCCAGTGGAAGGCGCCGCAGCGGGGGCCGTCTGGGCGTATGCGTCGGAAATGAAGAACACGGATCTGCTCCCGGGAGGCGGTCTGAAGAACCGGGGATTGTAGGCGGCAGGGTCCCGGCTGGCGTGGGCCCTGTCCAGGGGCCTTTTTCAGCGGATCGCGCCCCGTGCGTCGATGGGGAGAATCGACGCCACCCGGCCGGCTGCCAGCCCGCCACGCACCAGCACGTAGTGGTCGTGCAGGTTCACCGTGGGGTCGCAATGACCCGGCACCAGCCACACCGTGGCGCCCAGGTCGGGCAGCGGCTCGCCGGGGCGGCCGCGCACGATGCCATGCTCGTCGCCGCCGTTGGTGAAATCCAGCGCGGCGCCCCAGACCCGCGGCAGGCCGCTGTCCACGGCATGCGACTTGTGGCCGGCATCGACCACCGCATGCGAGGCGCCGCGGCTGATGACGCTGCTCTTGACGAAGAGGGCGTGCTCGAAGCGCGGGGCGCCCGGCGCGGGCTCGTTGTCGGCGTAGTCGCGGTCCATGAACAGGTAGGAGCCGGCCTGCAGCTCGCCCCACAACCCGCTGGCGGCCTCGAACACGAAGCTGCCGCTGCCCGCGCCCGTGACCAGCGGGCACTCGATGCCGGCGGCCCGCAGCGTGGCCAAGGCCGTGCGCACGCTCTCGGCGGCCTGCGCGATGGCGGCCTGGCGTTCGGCTGCAGTGCGCAGATGCTGGGCGCCGCCGTGGTACGCCTGCAGGCCACCCAGGCGCAGCCCGGCGCCGGCCCGGGCCTGCACGGCGCGCGCCAGTTGGGCGACTTGCCCGGGCGCGGCACCGCAGCGGCCTTGGCCCACGTCGATTTCAATGAACACGTCGATCGACGCGGGGCTGGGCTGCAATGCCAGCGCCAGTTGTTCGATGCCTTGCAGCGAGTCCACCGCGAGGGCCAGCTTCACCTGGTGCGCCAGCATGGCCAAGCGCGCCAGCTTCTGCGGCGCGATGACTTCGTTGCTGACATAGATGTCGCGCACGCCGCCCGCCGCCAGGGCTTGCGCCTCGCCGAGCTTCTGCACGCAGACTCCCACGGCGCCGGCCTCGATCTGCAGCCGGGCCAGGGCGGCGCACTTGTGCGTCTTGGCATGCGGACGCAGCTTGAGGCCCCGCTCGCGCGCAAAGCCGGCCATGGCCGCGATGTTGCGCTCCATCGCGTCGGCATCAATCACGAGGGCGGGCGTGTCGATGGCCTCGACCGGGTCGCCGACCCGGGCGGCCGGCTCGATCACCGGAATGCCCTCATCCCGCACGCTCGTCCATCGCCCGGCGTTCCAGGTGCAGCGTGTCGCCCCAGCCTACCAGGGCAAAGTCTTCGCCCGTATACAGCAGCCGGTTGATGCTGGCGTTGTTCAGCGGCCAGGTGCGGGGCTGCTGCAGCTCGATGCGGCGGGCCGCGCGGTACAGGCAGTCCAGCACGCCGCCGTGCGCCACCAGGGCAATGGTCTGGCCCGGGTGCCGGGCCGCCAGGCGTGCCGCGGTGCCCACGCAGCGGGCATAGAAGTCAGGCAACGTCTCGCCGCCGCCCGGGCCGAAGGCGGTGTCGCGTTCGCGCCAGCGGCGGCTGTCGTCCGGGTAGCGGGCTTCGATCTCGTGGAAGGTCAGGCCCTCGAACCGGCCGAAGCCACGCTCGCGCAGGCCGGGGTCCGTGGCCACCGACAGCGCCGTGGCTTCGCCCAGGCACAGCGCGGTCTCGTGCGCCCGCTGCAGGTCGCTGGAGTAGACGGCCTGCAAGCCTTCGTCCGACAAGGCCTCCGCCAACTGCCGCGCCTGCCAGCGGCCATGCTCGTTGAGCGGCACGTCGAGCTGGCCCTGGATGCGCGTGTCCACGTTCCAGGCCGTCTCGCCATGCCGGATGGCGACCACGCGCGTGACATCGCCCATGGGTCCGTGATCGGCGCTCACGGAGGCCATCGAAAGTTCATCGCCGGTGCGGTTCATCCCAGTCGTCGGTTCAGCGAATAGGTGCCGCTGAGCTGGGCCTGCGCCAGCACCTGGCCATGAATCGTGCCGCGCACCTGCGAGCCCGTGAAGTGGCCGTCCACCGCGCAATGCGGCACATCCAGGGCGTACAACGTGAACACATAGCGATGCACGCGCTGGTCGTTGAACGGCGGGAACGGCCCGTCATAGCCGAAGTAGTCGCCGTTCATGTCGTGGTCGTCGGCGAACCAACCGGTGTAGTCGTTCAGGCCGTGGCGCGCGCCGTGCAGCGTGCCCGGGCCGGCCTTGCCGCGCACCGAGAACTTCTTGCTGAACTCGCCTTCCGTGATTTCATGCCGGGTGGCAGGCAGGTCGACCAGCACCCAGTGGAAGAAGTCCACGCGCGGCAGGTCGGCGGGCACTTCGCGGTCGCTCTGGTTCACGTCGTCGCCGCGGCTGGGCACGTCCGGGTCGTGGCAGATGAGCACGAAGCTGCGGGTGCCTTCCGGGACCTCGCTCCAGGCCAGGTGCGGGTTCAGGTTGTCGGAAAACGTCACGATCGACTTGTCGTCGGGTTTGCCGGCGGCGTAGCGCGCCGGGATGGGCTGCCCTTCGGCAAAGCTCTGGCTCCACAGCTTCATCACATCACTCCTTGACAGGACCGGACTTCAAGAGGCCGGGGTACGGCTTCATACCCCCCACACGACCTCGACGTTCTGTGCGCTGGCGCGCTTCATCATCTGGACCAGCGGCCAGGCCCGCTGCCGCAAGCCGATGCGCTGGCGGCCTTGCGCGTCCTCGCTGGCGGGGCCTTCGGCAGCCATGGCGGCTTCGAGCACCGTGATGGCGCGCGGCAGGTCCGCCGGCTGCACGATGCCCTTGGCGGCGGGCTCGCGGCCCAGCAGGCGCAGCAACTCATCGCCGTGGGGGCCGGTCATGATGACGTCGCCGCTGGCCTTGGACTTGAACTTGTAGAGCACGGGATCCTTCCTGGATGTCTGGAGTCCGGCACCGGTGCCATCGGATGGAGGGCGTGACTCGATTGTGCCTCGGGCGGCGGGCCAAGGCGCGGCCGTTCGAGTGCCGTGAACGCCCAAGGTTCCCTGCCGCTTGCCTGCGGGCGTGCCCCGTCATGCAATGGCCAGACTTGGGGGCACAATCGCCGCTCTTTCAATCCGCCAGCGACGAGCCGGGCGGCAAACCGCATCAGGAGTCAACGATGAAGAACATCCTGCTGGTGGGTGGCGGCAAGATCGGCGTGGTGGTGGCCGCTCTGCTGGCTCATGCCGAAACCGACGGCGAAGCCGACTACCACGTCACCGTGGTCGACCGCGAGGAAGAGCCCCTGGCGGCGCTGCCGCGCCATCCCCAGGTCAGTGCCCAGCGGCTGGACGTGGGCGACGAGGCGAGCCTCAAGCAGGTGCTGGAGGGCAAGTTCGCCGTGCTCAGCGCGCTGCCCTATCACCTGACGCTGAAGGTGGCCCAGGCCGCGCGCGAGGCCAACCAGGGCCGCGGCGTGCACTACCTTGACCTGACCGAAGACGTGGCCAGCACCCGCCGCATCCGCGAGCTGGCCGAGGGTGCCGCCTGTGCCTTCATCCCGCAATGCGGCCTGGCGCCGGGCTTCATCGGCATCGTGGCGAGTGACCTGGCGCAGCGCTTCACCTCGCTGGACTCGGTGCGCATGCGCGTGGGCGCCCTGCCCGCCTACCCCAGCAACGCGCTGAACTACAACCTCACGTGGAGCACTGAAGGCGTCATCAACGAGTACATCGAGCCCTGCGAGGCCATCGTCGACGGCCGCCGCGTCGAGGTGCCGGCGCTGGAGGAGCGCGAGGAGTTCTCGCTCGACGGCGTGCTGTACGAAGCGTTCAATACCTCGGGCGGCCTGGGTACCTTGTGCGAAACCCTGCAAGGGCGGGTGCGCACGCTCAACTACCGCACCATCCGCTACCCCGGCCACGCCGCCATCATGAAGGCGCTGCTGCACGACCTGCGGCTGAAGGACCGGCGCGAATTGCTCGCCGACATCCTGGAGAACGCCGTGCCCGCGACCACGCAGGACGTGGTGGTGATCTTCGTCACCGTCAGTGGCGTGCGGCCCGACGAATCCGGCCGGCCGCGCTTCATGCAGGACACCTACGCCCGCAAGATCTACAGCCGTGACCTGCACGGCAGCATGCGCAGCGCGATCCAGATCACCACCGCGGGCAGCCTGGTGGCCATGCTGGACCTGCTGGCCGCGCAGCGCCTGCCGCAAAGCGGCTTCGTGCGCCAGGAGGACACGAAGCTCAGCGACTTCCTGGCCAACCGCTTCGGCAACGTCTACGCTGGATGAGTGACGGCCCGGCTAGCGTCCCGCCAGCGTGGCGCCCAGCTGCCCGGGCGGGCGGTCCCAGGCCGGTTGCCGGCCCCAGGCCAGGTGCAGCGTGCGCGTGAGCTGCAACTCGCCGGCCAGCCGGTCCACCGACTCCACGTCGCTCACCACGTCCGGGCAGAACTCGACCACCTCGACGGCGAATCGGCGCAGGCGCTCCGGCAGGCGCTGCAGGCGCACCTCGACCCAGTCGTGCCCGGCGCCGATGAGCTGCACGCCGTAGCGGCGGTCCCAGTCACGCAGCTTGGCCAGCACGCGCGGGGGGCTCAGTTCATAGGCGGGGCCGCCAGTGCCCATCACGCGCAGCGGCTCGAACGGGTCTTTGGCGCGGATCACCGACACGTCGTCGGGCTGCCGGCCGAGGCCGTGGCGGCGCTGTGACACGAACACCACGTAGCCGGGGCCCAGTTGCCGGCGCAGCCACTCGGCTTGCGCTGCCGCACGGCCCCCCGCCACCTGCACCGTGAGGCCTGGTGTCCACCGGGCCTTGCCGCGCACCACGGCACCGGTGAGAGGCTGCGGGTCGGTGCCTGCGTCCAGCGCCACGCGCACCACGGCCTCGTCGATGCCTGTCTGGCGTGCCAGGGCCTGCGGCTCCACGGCTTGCGCCGGCAGGCAGGCCAGCAGGGCCCAGGCCAACCACCCCGACCTGATTCCGTTCATGACCGTTGTTCCATGCAGTACCCCATATCGATGGGAAGCGTGGCACGGTGTTGAACGAAAGTGGCGGCCTGGGGGCGAAACAGCGGTTTCGCATACACAAGAGATGTCACCGCGTGCGTCGAGTTCACCGGGGCCGAGACATCCCTCACGAGGCCACTGATGCCGCGCCGGACCGGGCGGTTTACAGTTCGATACATGGTGACTGTTGGGGGCATCAGGCCCCTGCGATGAAGGAGATCGAGCGATGGGTGCGTTCCTGCTGTGGCTGGCGCTGGGGTTTGTGACGCAGCTGTGGCTGTGTTTTCGCGTGGCCCGCAGCAGCGTGCCGCTGGCCATTGCCACCTTCCTGCTCGGGCCCCTCGGTGCGCTGTACACCGTGTTCAAGCACCATGGCGACGAAGACACCAGCGTCACCACGCCCTTCATTGCCAACCTGGTGTGCTGCGCGTTCCTGTTCGTGGTCGGCTGGCAGCAACTGATGGCGCTCGTCGAGGGCATGCCTGCGGAGCCGGGCCTCGTGGCCGCTGCCGAGGCTTCGGAGAAGGAGGCCGGCTTCACACCCACCTCGCTCACCGCGGGCCACCCCGAGCGCGCGGTAGCCACGGCGCCTGCCCCGGAAAGTGCACCGCCGGCGGACCCGATCGACGTGCTGGCAGCCGACCTGCGCGGCGTGGGCGTGCAGTCCACCGTGCTGCGGCTGCCTGCCACCACGCGCCTGCCCGACGGCGTGGTGTCGGGGGCGCAACTGGCCATGTCCAGCGTTCCGGGAGCTGGTGCGTGGATCAACGCCGCCTCTGCCGCCAGCGCGCCTGCCGGCCACACCGAGTTGTCGGTGCTGTTCCTGCGCTGCGACGCCACCACCACCTGCCGCGGCGTGGCACGGGCCTACATGGCGCAAGACCCTGCCAACCGCCCGCGGGTGCTGCAGAACGGCACCATGCTGCTGCTGATCTCCAACCCCAATGCCGCGGACATGGGCAGCATGCACAACGTGGTGGCCAGCGCGTTCCGGCACTTGCCGGCGCAGTGAGTGTGAGGGCGCGGGCTCTCCGCCGCCTTGGGGCCCCGCCAAAAGGCCCCCAGAGGCGCCGCGCTCCATAGAATGGGCCGGCAGCCTGCCTGGGAGATTGCCATGAACGCCCCCTTCGAGTTCCTTCCCCACCTGGCGCCTCGCCCGGTGCCTGCGCCCGTGTTGGAGGCCTTGACGGCCCGCTTCGGCAGCCGCTGCTCCACCGCCCGCGCGGTGCGCGACCAGCACGGGCGCGACGAATCCCCCTTTGAGGTGCCGCCGCCCGAGGCCGTGGTGTTCTGCGAGACCACCGAGGAGGTGGCCGCGGTGGTGGCGCTGGCGCATGAACACGCGGTGCCAGTCATCCCGTTCGGCGTGGGTTCTTCGCTCGAAGGCCAGGTGCTGGCGGTGCAAGGCGGCGTGTGCATCGACCTCAGCCGCATGAACCGGGTGCTGCGCGTCAATGCCGAGGACCTCACGGTCACGGTGCAGGCCGGCGTCACGCGCATGCAGCTCAACCGCGAGATCAAGGACACCGGCTTGTTCTTCCCGGTGGACCCGGGGGCCGATGCCACGCTGGGCGGCATGTCGGCCACGCGGGCCAGCGGCACGAACGCCGTGCGCTACGGCACCATGCGCGAAAACGTGCTGGGGCTCACCGTGGTCACCGCCAGCGGCGAGGTCATCCACACCGGCACGCGGGCGCGCAAGTCCAGTGCAGGCTACGACCTCACGCGCTTGTTCGTAGGCAGCGAGGGCACCCTGGGTGTGATGACCGAGGTCACGCTGCGCCTGTTCCCGCTGCCCGAGGCGGTGTCCGCGGCGGTGTGCCACTTCGCCAGCGTGGGCGACGCGGTGGCCACGACCATCCAGATCATCCAGTCCGGCGTGCCCATCGCCCGCTGCGAACTGCTCGACGCCCATGCCGTGCGCGCCGTGAACCTGCACAGCAAGCTCACGCTGCGCGAGGCGCCCATGCTGCTGATGGAGTTCCACGGCAGCCCGGGCGGCGTGCAGGAGCAGGCGGTGGTGGTGCAGGACATCGCCCGTGACCATGGCGGCGAAGACTTCCAATGGGCCACCACGCCCGAAGAGCGCACCCGCCTGTGGACGGCGCGCCACCACGCCTACTTCGCCGGCATGCAGTCGCGTCCGGGTTGCCGCACCGTGACCACCGACACCTGCGTGCCCATCTCGCGGCTGGCCGACTGCGTGGCCGAGACGGTGGCCGAGGCCGACGCGGCCGGGCTGCCGTACTACATCGTGGGCCACGTGGGCGACGGCAACTTCCACGTGGCATACCTGATCGACCCGGCGCTGCTCGGCGAGCGTGAACTGGCCGAGCGGCTGAACCACCAACTGGTGCAGCGGGCCTTGCGCATGGAAGGCACGTGCAGCGGCGAACACGGCATCGGCCTGCACAAACAAGGCTTCCTGGTCGACGAGGCGGGGGCCGGGGCCGTGGCGATGATGCGCACGCTCAAGCGGGCGCTGGACCCGAAGAACATCATGAATCCAGGGAAGATTTTTGCGTGGTAGCCCGGTCCTGGCAGGGCGGCCCGGCGGGCCGTGAGGGCGGGATCGTGGCGGTGTGCCCTGGGCAGGCCTTGTCAGGCCTGCATTGGCGTGAGGACATGCAGACGTGGACACGGTTCGTGAAGATCTTCGGGGCGGTGCGCCCGGCGCGCTGACGCCGCCGGCGCTGCACGTCCTGGGCGTGGCCGAGGCGCAGGCCTGGGTGGACCGGGGCGCGCGGGAAGCGGGCGTGCCGTGCCTGGGCCGGTTCGGTACGGTGGCCTCCACGCAGGAGCGTTTCCTGGCGCGGGAGCCTTGCGACCTGGTGATCCTGCCGCATGCCCAGGTCCTGGAGTTGGGCGCCCAGGCGCGGGTGGTGGCCGGATCAAGCGCGGAGCTTGGCGTCTGGCGGCCGCCCGCCTCCCCAGGCGCCGAGCGCACGGACGTGCCACCCGCGCCCGTGCTGGCGGTGGCCCGGGCGAGCCATGCAGCGCAGGGTCCCAAGGCGGCTGACTTCGTGGCATGGCTGGCCGGCGATTCGGCGCGGGCATTGCGCCGCGCAGCGGGCTACGAGGGTGTCGCGATCCGCCCCGCGGCCACCGGTGGTGCGGCCATGGCTGCGGATGCCGCCGCGATCCGCGGCCTGGTGCGCACGGTGCTGTCGCAAATGGGCCTGCGCCGTGACGCCGATGCCGACGATGACGACCTCAAGAACCTGGCGGCGAGCTACTTGTCGCGTGGCGGCATGTTCGACCTGGCGCTCGATGTCGACGGTGCGGTCGTCGGCTGTTGCGGCGTCTACCCGCTCAATGGCCGCCGGGACAGCCCCGTCTGCGAGTTGCGCAAGATGGCGCTGCTGCCGGGCTGGCGCGGCCAGGGGCTGGGCAGGCGCCTGCTTGAACGCGCGCTGGCCTTCGCCCGCGGCCGTGGCTATGTGCGCATCGAACTGGACACGGCGTCGTCGCTCAAGGAAGCCATTGCGCTCTACCGCAGCGCCGGATTCCGGTCCTTGCTGCGCCCACATGCGAGCACGCGCTGCGACCTGGCGTTTGCGCTCGACCTGCGGCCCGGGGCGAGGCCCGAGGCGGGCCGCCCGCCCGAGTAGAGCGTCAGGTCGTCACCGGCTCCACCGTCCAGCGCTGCGTGATGTCGCCGCGGCTGTTGACGCTTTCCAGGTGCACGCCGAAGCCCCACAGGCGCATGACGTGCTTGAGCACCTCCTGCGAGCCTTCGTTGAGCGGGCGGTCGTTGTGCTGAGTGTGGCGCAAGGTGAGCGAGCGGTCGCCGCGCAGGTTGACGCCCCAGACCTGGATGTTGGGTTCGCGGCTGCCCAGGTCGTACTGGTGCGACAGCGATTCGCGCACGCGGCGGTAGCCGCTTTCGTCGTGAATGGCCGAAACCTCCAGCTCGCTCTCGCGCTCGTCGTCCACGATGGCGAAGAGCCGGAAGTCGCGCATCAGCTTCGGGCTCAGGTACTGGCCGATGAAGCTCTCGTCCTTGAAGTTGCGCATGGCATGGTCCAGCGTGGCCAGCCAATCGCTGCCGGCGACATCGGGGAACCACTGGCGGTCTTCCTCGGTGGGCTTCTCGCACATGCGCTTGATGTCGGTGTACATCGCAAAGCCCAGCGCGTAGGGGTTGATGCCGCTGTAGGCCGGGTGCCCCACCGGCGGCTGGTACACCACGTTGGTGTGCGACTTCAGCCATTCAATCATCAGGCCATCGCTCAGCAGGCCGTCGTCGTACATGGTGTTGAGCAGCGTGTGGTGCCAGAACGTGGCCCAGCCTTCGTTCATGACCTGGGTCTGGCGCTGCGGGTAAAAGTATTGCGCGATCTTGCGCACGATGCGCACGATCTCGCGCTGCCAGGGCTCCAGCAGCGGGGCGTTCTTCTCGATGAAGTACAGCAGGTTCTCCTGCGGCTCCTCGGGAAAGCGGCGCGTCTCGGCGGCGGCGTCGGCCTTGTCGGCCTTGCGCGGCAAGGTGCGCCACAGGTCATTCACCTGCTGCTGCAGGTAGGCCTCGCGGTCCTCGCGGCGCGCCTGCTCCTTGACGAGCGAGAGCTTGCTGGGCCGGCGGTAGCGGTCCACGCCGTGGTTCATCAGCGCATGGCAGGAGTCCAGCGTTTCCTCCACCGCCTCCAGGCCGTGGCGCTCTTCGCAGCCGTTGATGTAGTTCTTGGCGTAGACCAGGTAGTCGATGATGGACGACGCGTCGGTCCACATGCGGAACAGGTAGTTGCCCTTGAAGAAGCTGTTGTGGCCGTAGGCGGCGTGGGCGATCACCAGCGCCTGCATCGCCATCGTGTTTTCCTCCATCAGGTAGCTGATGCAGGGGTTCGAGTTGATGACGATCTCATACGCCAGCCCCATGGCGCCGCGGCGGTAGTTCTTCTCGTTGGAGATGAACTCCTTGCCGAAGCTCCAGTGCCGGTAGTTCACCGGCATGCCCACCGAGGCGTAGGCGTCCATCATCTGCTCGGCGGTGATCACCTCGAGCTGGTTCGCGTAGGTGTCGAGTCCGTAGCTGTCGGCGGTGGCCTGGATGGCGTCGCGGTATTGCTGCACCAGCTCGAACGACCAGTCGGACGGCGAGGGCAGCGGCTGCGCGGCGCGCGGCGGCCTCACGATGTCGCGCGCGAACCGCACGCGACGCTGCACCACGGGGGCGGCGCCGCCCTCGAACAGATCGGGCGTGGCGTCGAGCACCACGCCGGCTTGCCGCTTGTTCACACCTTGGCTCCTTCCTTCTTGAACAGCTCACGGAACACCGGGTAGATGTCCGAGGGCGCCAGCACCTTGCGCATGGCGAAGTGCGGATACTCCGAGGCGATCTGCGCGTACTCGTCCCACAGGTTCTGTTCGGCCTCGGCCACCTGCACGTAAGCGAAGTAGCGCACCAGCGGCAGCAACTGCTCGGTCACCAGTTCGCGGCAGCGGCCGCTGTCGTGGTGCCAGTTGTCGCCATCGCTGGCCTGCGCGGCGTAGATGTTCCACTCGCTGGTGGGGTAGCGCTGCGCCACGATCTCCTTCATCAGCACCAGCGCGCTGGAGACCACCGTGCCGCCCGTTTCGGTGGCATGGAAGAACTCCTGCTCGTTGACTTCCTGCGCCTGCGTGTGGTGGCGGATGAACACCACCTCGATGCGCTCGTAGTGGCGCGTGAGGAACAGGTACAGCAGGATGAAGAAGCGCTTGGACAAGTCCTTGCGGGCCTCGTCCATGGAACCCGACACGTCCATCAGGCAGAACATCACCGCGCGCGTGGTGGGCACCGGCACCCGCACGCGGTTGCGGAAGCGCAGGTCGATCGGGTCGAGGAACGGGATGCGGGCGATGCGCACACGCAGGAACTGGATGCGCTCTTCCAGCTCCGCGATTTCGCGTGCCTGGATCGGGTCGGGCGGGGCTTTCCTCAACTCCACCAGCTGTGCCTCGACCTCGCGCAGCTCCGCGCGCGCGCTGGCGGACAGCGCAATGCGCCGGCCCATCGCGCCGCGCATCGAGCGCACCACGTGCAGGTTGTTGGGCGTGCCGTCGCTGGTGAAGCCGGCGCGCTGGGTCTTGTACTCAGGCACCTCGGCCAACTGGGTCTTCACCAGGTTGGGCAAGGCCAGGTCCTCGAAGAAGACCTGCATGAACTCCTCGCGGTTCAGATGGAAGACGAAGTCGTCGTCACCGTCCCCGCTGTCGCTGGCCTGCCCACCCCCACGGCCCCCGCCGCCGCGCTCCGGGCGGTCGATGCGGTCGCCGCGCACGTACTCCTTGTTGCCCGGGTGCACCATCTCGCGCTTGCCGCCCTGGCCGTGGCCGAACACGGGTTCGGTGATGTCCCGCTTGGGGATGCGGATGTCCTCGCCCCGCTCGATGTCGCGGATGCCGCGGTCGCTGACGGCGCGCTTGACCGCCTCGCGGATCTGGTCCCGGTAGCGGCGCAGGAAGCGCTCGCGGTTGCCGATGGACTTGTTCTTGCCCGCCAGCCGCCGGTCGATGATCTGCTGCACAAGACCTCCGCTTTTCTGTGTGCCCGACGACTCGCTCACGAGCTCTTGCGTACCCGCAGGTACCACTCGCACAGCAGGCGCACCTGCTTGCCGGTGTAACCCTTGGCCACCATCCGGGTGACGAAGTCCTCGTGCTTCTTGGCGTCTTCGGCGCTGGCCTTGGCGTTGAAGCTGATCACCGGCAGCAGTTCCTCGGTGTTGGAGAACATCTTCTTCTCGATCACCGTGCGCAGCTTCTCATAGCTGGTCCAGACCGGGTTCTTGCCCTGGTTGCCGGCGCGTGCACGCAGCACGAAATTGACGATCTCGTTGCGGAAGTCCTTCGGGTTGGCAATGCCGGCGGGCTTCTCGATCTTTTCGAGTTCGCCGTTCAGCGCCACCCGGTCGAACACCTCGCCGGTGTCGGTGTCGCGGAACTCGTGGTCCTGGATCCAGTAGTCGGCGTAGGTCACGTAGCGGTCGAAGATGTTCTGGCCGTACTCGGAGTAGCTCTCCAGGTAGGCGGTCTGGATTTCCTTGCCGATGAACTCGGCGTAGCGCGTGGCAAGGGTTTCCTTGATGAACGCAAGGTATTTCTGCTCGGTCTCGGCCGGGAACTGTTCGCGCTCGATCTGCTGCTCCAGCACGTACATCAAATGCACCGGGTTGGCCGCCACCTCGGTGGAATCGAAGTTGAAGACCTTGGAGATGATCTTGAAGGCAAAGCGCGTGGAGATGCCGCTCATGCCTTCGTCCACCCCGGCGTAGTCGCGGTACTCCTGGTAGCTCTTGGCCTTGGGGTCGGTGTCCTTGAGGCTCTCGCCGTCGTAGACCTGCATCTTGGAATACAGCGACGAATTCTCCGGCTCCTTCAGCCGCGTGAGGATGCCGAACTGCGCCATCATCTTGAGCGTGCCTGGCGAGCAGGTGGCTTGCGCCAGCGAGGAGTTGCGGATCAGCTTCTCGTAGATCTTGACCTCTTCGCTCACGCGCAGGCAGTACGGCACCTTGACGATGTAGATGCGGTCCAGGAAGGCTTCGTTGTTCTTGTTGTTGCGGAACGCCTTCCACTCGCTCTCGTTGCTGTGCGCCAGCACGATGCCGTCAAACGGAATGGCGCCAAAGCCCTCGGTGCCCTTGAAGTTGCCTTCCTGGGTGGCGGTGAGCAGCGGGTGCAGCACCTTGATGGGCGCCTTGAACATTTCGACGAATTCGAGCAGGCCCTGGTTGGCCAGGCACAGGCCGCCGCTGTAGCTGTAGGCGTCCGGGTCGTCCTGCGAGAAGGTTTCCAGCTTGCGGATGTCGACCTTGCCCACCAGGGAGCTGATGTCCTGGTTGTTCTCGTCGCCCGGCTCGGTCTTGCTGACGCCGATCTGCTTGAGGATGGACGGGAAGCGCTTGACCACCTTGAAGCGGCGGATGTCGCCACCGAATTCGTCCAGGCGCTTGACCGCCCAGGGCGAAAGGATCCGGTTCAGGTAGCGGCTGGGAATGCCGTATTCGCGCTGCAGGATGGGGCCATCCTCGGCGGTGCTGAAGAGCCCCAGCGGCGATTCGTTCACCGGCGAGCCCTTGAGCGCATAGAAGGGCACGTCCTGCATGAGCTGCTTCAGGCGCTCGGCAATGGAGCTTTTGCCGCCGCCCACCGGGCCCAGCAGGTAGAGGATCTGCTTCTTTTCCTCCAGCCCCTGGGCGGCATGGCGAAAGTACGACACGACCTGCTCGATCGAGTCTTCCATGCCGTAGAACTCGGCAAACGCCGGGTAGATCTTGATGACCTTGTTCGCGAAGATGCGCGACAGGCGCGGTTCATTGCGCGTGTCCACCATCTGCGGCTCGCCGATGGCGCGGAGCATGCGCTCCGAGGCCGTGGCGTAGGCCAGAGGGTTGCGCTTGCACTCGGCAAGGTACTCCTCCAGCGAAAGTTCTTCTTCGCGGGTGCGTTCGTAGCGGGCGGCAAAGCTGCTGATCACGTCCATGCGGACCTCCATGACTTGAAGGAACCGGCGAAAGGCGGGGCCTTGCGTCGGTTGGGAGCCTCTGATGACGTCCGGCAGGCGTCATCAGAGTCTTCCGCAGCTTTGTCGGTGCGATCGCCTTGGTTGACAGCTTGGCTCAGTGCGGGTCAGGGCGTGTGACCAGAAGCGACATTGGCGTGTGCGTGCAGTGTCGCGCCTTGGGTCGGGTCTGTGCAAGCAGCATGCCTGCAACGGCCCGGTTTGTCGTCGCTCTTTCGTCACGGCAGATGCCTTCACCGTGTCTCAAGGTGCGAAGTTCCTCACGCTCCTTCCCTCATCGGATCATTCGCGTTGATTCTGCCTCCTTCTGCCACCCTCAACCCTCAACGGGGCCAGCGCCAGGGTGCGTTGACGGCGCACAGGATGCACCATAACTCTTTCTGCGGCCCCGTGGATCTGTCACCGACAAAAACGCGTTGTTTCATCCACCGTACTGTGCACACATCGGGGGCGGCCCGGCGCCTCGTTCAGGCCACGTCGGTGTAGCGCCACCAGTCCCGCGTGAAGGGGTGGCGCCGGTAGCCGCGCACGCGGGCCTGGGCCAGGTCGGCGACGATGCGGTGGTTGTGGGCGATGTAGGGCTGGTAGGCCAGCATCAGCCGCGTGGCCTCCCGCATGGCGGCCAGGCGTTCCGGCCCGTCGGGCAGGGCGCGCTGGCGTTCGTACACGCGGTCGAAGGCGGCCAGCCTGAAACGCGCGTCGTTGGACTGCTCGGCGTTGGGGCCGTAGGCCAGCCCGAGGAAGAAGTCGCCGTCCGGCGCGGTGGCGGTCCATGCGAAGCCCCACATCATCAACTGCCCGGCCAGCGAGCGCTTGATCAGCTCGCCGAACTGCCCCGGCTCGAAGCGCATGCGCACGCCGAGTGCGTCCATGCACTTTTTCCACAACTCGTTGAGCCGGCGGGTGCGCTGGTCGGTGAGGCAGGCCAGGCGCAGCACCAGCGGCTGCCCATCCGGCTGCTCGCGCCAGCCGTCGCCGTCTCGGTCGAGGTAGCCGTACACGTCCAGCAGCGCCCGGGCGGCGGTGAGGTCCGTGTCGCTCATGGCGCTCTTCAGGGCGGCGTCGTAGCCGTAGGTGTGCGGCACGATCATCGATTGGGCCAGGATCCCCTGGCCGCCGCGCGCCAGGCGGATCTCGGCCGCCTTGTCGTAGGCCAGGGCCACGGCGCGGCGCAGAGCCACTTTTTCCGGCGTGTAGCCGCCCACCACCGGGTCGTCGCAATTGAAGAATGTGAGCTGGACGTCGGCACTGACCACCTGCTGCGCCTGCACACCGCGGCGTGCCAGATGAGGGGCCAGCGTGCCGCCCGGCACGGCCACGGGGGCAAAGTCCTGCGGCAGCTCCAGCACGTCCAGTTCGCCGCCGGCGAAGGCCAGCCAGCGTGGCTGGCTTTCGTCGATGATGTTCACCTCGACCTGGTCCAGCAATGGCAGGCGCCGGCCGCGCAACTGCTGCGCGATGGCCTGGGCGGCGTCATCCCCGGGGGCCGGCTCGGCGTCGAACACCTGGGGTCGGAAGCGCGGGTTGCGCTGCAGCCGGATGAACGAACCGCGCCGCCAGTGCGCCAGCATGAACGGCCCGGTGCCCACCGGATGCGCCATCAGGTCGTCGGCATAGGCCTCCACCACCTCGCGCGCCAGCGCACCGGCGAGCTGGGGCGAGGCGAACACGTGGATGAAGCGCGGTTGAGGCTGGGCCAGCCGGACCTCGAAGCGATAGCGGTCCACGGCGCGCAGGCCTTCCACCTCCACGTCGTAGGGGAACGGCGTCTTGGTGGCCAGCGCGCGCCGGCGCAGGGCGCTCAAGCCCAGCACCTGGGCGTTCTCGAACTGGTAGAGGTGCTCGGTCTTGACCCGGGGGTCGTAGAAGCGCTTGATGCTGTAGACGTAGTCGGCCGCGGTCAGCTCGCGTGGCCGGCCCTGGAAGACCGGGTCGTCGGCAAAGTGGATGCCGGGTTGGAGGGTGAAGACAAAGCGCCGGAAGTCGCTGGAGACCTCGGGCAGGGCCACCGCCGTCTGCGGCCGCAGGCGCACCGGCCGGGCCAGGTAGTCGTAGGTCAGCGGCGACTCGAAGATGTGCGCGTTGACCGTGTTGGACGACAGGTCGGAAACCTGCGCGGGGTCGAAGCCGGTTTCGGCGAAGTTGAAGGCGGTGCGGAGGGTTTTGGGGGCCGTGGCTGACGTGCCCGGATGATCCACAGATCCCAATGCCGGGAACGATCCCAGGGCCAGCCCTCCCGCTGCCAGGCAGTCCCGACGGTTCATGCGCGGGCCCAGGTGCTACCGCGACCCGGGGCGCTTGCTGGCATCCACATCGATGTATTGCCACATCTGTTGCCAGAAGATGGGCCGCCGCAAGCCGATGATCCAGGGCTGGTTCAGGTCGTTCAGGATCCGGTGCACATGGATCTTGTAGGGGGCATACGCCACCACCAGCTTGCCGGCCTGTTGGAAGAGTGCCAGTCGCTCCGGGCCATCGGGCATGGCCAGTATGCGGCGATACAGGTCGTCAAAGGCGTCGAGCTTGAAGCGCGCCAGGTTGGCCTTGCCCGCCGAGGGGCCATACATGCGCTCGAGGCCTTGTTGAGAATCGGGCTGCGAAGCTGAGGAGCTCAGCATCCACATCTGCAGCTTGCCCGCGCGAGACGCCTTCAGCTGCTCCGGCCATTGGTTGGTGAGGAACTTCACCGCCAGGCCGATGCGCTGCATGTCCTTGCGGAACAGTTCATTGAACTGGCGATCGAGTTGCCCGGACTGGGTCGCCATCTCCAGGACCAGCGGCGAGCCGTCGGGTTGCTCGCGCCAGCCGTCGGCGTTGCGGTCTGCGAAGCCGAACATGTCGAGCAGTGCCTTGGCGCGCACGGGATCGAAGTCGCCGTTTTCAGTCTTGAACGCCGGGTCGTAGCCGAAGGTGTTGGGGGGCAGGGGCGCCTGCGCCGGGATCGCTTGCCCTTTGCGGATGAGGGAAATCTCGCGTCCCACGTCGATGCCCAGGCTGATGGCTCGCCGCAGGGCGACCCGCTCCGGCGCGTAGCCGCCGACCACGGGATCCTCCATGTTGAAGTAGGTCAGCGTGTAGTCCGCGTTGACGAAGCGGCGCAGCTCTATGCCTTGCCTGGCCAGGTTGGGTGCGAGTTTTCCGCCAGGCGCGGCCACGCCGCTGAACTCGGTCGGCACGGTGACGTAGTCCAGTTGTCCGTTCAGGAACGAAAGCCAGCGCGGCTGGCTCTCTTCGATGATGGAGACATGCACTTCGTCCACCAGCGGCAGCCTGCGCCCTTTGAAGCGGGCGGCCCAGGCCTGGCCTTGGGCATCGTCGGCATTGGGTTCGGCGTCGTAGAGCATCTCGCGAAAGCTCGGGTTGCGCTCCAGCACGATCAGCGAACTGCGCCGCCACTGCTTCAGGCGAAATGGGCCGGTGCCGACCGGGTGCTCCATGATCTTGTCGCCGTAGGCCTGAACGACCTCGCGTGCCACGGCACCGTGCAGATCGCATTCGGCCAGGCTGTACAGGAAGCGTGGCCGGCCCTCGCGCAGCTTGACGTGGATCGTGTACCGGTCCAGCGCACGCAATCCCTCCACGGGGGCGTCGTAGTTGAAGGGCTTCTTGTGCTTCAGAGCCTCCTGGCGTTGCTCTTCCAGGCCCATGATGCCTTCGTCTTCCAGCGACGAGTAGTTCGGGCTCTTGTTGGCCGGATCGTAGAAACGCTTGATGGCATACACGTAGTCGGCCGCGACCAGTTCACGCCGCTGGCCCTTGAAGGCCGGGTCATCGGCGAAGTAGATGCCCGGTTTGACCTTGATCGTCCATGCCTTGAAGTCGGCCGACACTTCGGGCATGGCCTGGGCCGTCAGCGGCTTGATCTTGAACGGCCGGGCCAGGTGGTCGTAGGTGTAGAGCGACTCAAAGATGTGCGGCGTGATGGTGCGTGAGTAAAGGTCGCTGATCTGCGCCGGATCGAAGCCAGTCTCGGCTTGAACGAAGACTGCGTGCAGCACCTTTGGGGCGTCCGCCCACGCTTGCCCCAAGGCGAACACAAGTATCGCGACTGCGGCAAGCCATCTTTTCACCAGCCAGAACCTCATTGCGATGAGTGGCGCTGCATTTCCGCCGCATCCACATCCACATACCGCCAGAACTCCCGCACGAAGACATTGCGGTGATAGCCCTGCACCCAGGGCTGTGCCAAGTCGGTGAAGATGCGGTGCACGTGCACCTTGTAGGGCATGTAGGCGACCATCAGCATCTTTGCCTCGTTGACCAGCGCCGCCCGCTCGGGGCCATCCGGCAGCACGGTTTGGCGCTCAAACAGCGCGTTGAACGCCGGCAAGTCGAAGCGGGCGTGGTTGGCCTGGCCCTTGTTGGGCCCATAACCCAACGCGAGGAATTCATTGGCGTCCGGCGCGGTCGCGCTCCAGCCGAGCCCCCACATCATCAGCTTGCCGACGCGCGATGACTTGAGGTTCTCAGGCCACTGGGCCAGCTTGAACTCCATGCGCACGCCGATCGCCTGCATGTTCTTCTGCCATTGTTCGATCAGCTGGCGGTTGAACTGGTCGGGCTGCGAGTTGTACTGCAACACCAGCGGAGAGCCGTCGGGCTGGTCGCGCCAGCCGTCGCCATCCCGGTCCACATAGCCGTGCAGGTCGAGCAGCGCGCGCGAGCGCGCGACACTGAACTCGCTCATTTCGCTTTTGAACGCCGGATCGTAGCCCCAGGTCTGTGGGCCGACCGGCGACTGTGCCGGGATGGCTTGGCCGTGTCGCACCAGGCGGATTTCCTTGTCGACATCGATCGCCAGGGCGATGGCACGGCGCAACGCCACCTTGTGCGGCTCGTAGCCCCCCACCACCGGATTTTCCATGCCGAAATAGGAGACGGACACGTCGACGCGCGGATACCGCACGATGGTGATACCGCGCTTGCGAAGATGCGGTGCGAGCTCATCGTTGGGCATCGCGGATTCGGCAAATTCGGGGGGAACCTCTTCGATCAGGTCTTGCGCGCCGTTCAGGAAAGACAGCCAGCGCGGCTGGTTCTCCGCAATGATGGACACCTCGACGCGGTCCACCATCGGCAGGCGCCGGCCTTTGAAGTGGGCGGCGACAGCTTGCAGCCGGGCGTCGCCTTGCGGCGGATGTTCGTCGTAGTGCACCTCGCGGTAGTTGGGGTTGCGCTCCAGCACCATGCGGGAACTGCGCTGCCATTGCACGAGCCGGAAGGGGCCGGTGCCCACTGGGTGTTCGCCGGTCTTGTCGCCATAGGCCTCGACCACTTCGCGTGCCACCGCGCCCAGCACCGAGGGGTCCGCAAACAGGTACAGCAGGCGCGGGTTGGGCGTGGCCGTGCGGATCTGGAAGGTGTAGCGGTCCAGCACCTTGGCGCCTTCGACGGGGCGGTCATAGTCGAAAGGCTTCTTGGCAGCGATCAGTTCCTGGCGAAGCTCCGACAGGCCCAGCAGCCGCGCACTTTCAAACTGGTAGAGGTTGCCGCTTTTCCAGCGCGGGTCGTAGTGGCGCTTGAGCGAATACACATGGTCGGCGGCCGTCAGTTCGCGCTTCTGGCCCTTGAACGCAGGGTCGTCCGCAAAGTAGATACCGCGCTTGATGCGGAAGGTGAAGGTCTTGAAGTCGGCCGAAACCTCGGGCATTTGCTCGGCCGTGTTGGGTCGCAGGCGCACCGGATTGGCCAGGAATTCGAATTCCAGCGGCGCATCGAACATGTTGGCCGCCACGATCCGTGAATAGAGGTCGGAGATGTAGCCCGGATCGAAGCTGGTCTCGGCGATGCGAAAGGCATAGCGCAGGGTCTTGGGTGGTTCTGCCGGGGCCGCGTGGGAGACGCCCGCGGCGGCAAGCAGGGCGAACAATGCGAAGAGTAGGGATCTCATGGCGAGGCGCTCACTTGGCACGGCGTGCCAGTTCATCCGTGTCGATGTCCACGTAGCGCCAGAAGTCCCGCATGTAGGGATGGCGGCGGTACCCCACCACCCAGGGTTGCATCAAGTCGGTGTAGATGCGGTGGACCGTGAACTTGTACGGCATGTATGCGTTCATCAGGGTACTGGCCTGGCGCATCACGGCTTCACGCTCCGGGCCATCGGGCATGACGATCTGGCGGCGGTGCAGTTCGTTGAACTCCGGCAGGTCGAAGCGCGCGTGATTGGACTGGCCCTTGTTGGGGCCGTAACCCAGGCCCAGGAAGTAGTCGCCATCAGGACTCAGCCCGGACCAAGCCGCCCCCCACATCATCAGCTTGCCGGCCCGCGAAGCCTTCAGGTTCTCCGGCCACTGCGCGATCTTGAAGTCGATGCGTATGCCGATCGAGGTCATGGCGCGCTTCCACAGAAGCTGCAATTGGCGGTGAGTCTGGTCGGGCTCGCTTGAATACTCCAGCCGCAGCGGCCGGCCATCGGGCAAGTCGCGCCAGCCGTCGCCGTCCTTGTCGACATAGCCGTACATGTCGAGCAGGGCGCGGGCGCGGGCGCGGTCGTAGTCGCTCATCTCGGTCTTGAATTTCGGGTCGTACCCGCTGGTCATGGGCGCCAGTATTCCCTGCGCGGGGATGGCCTGGCCCTGGCGTGCCAGGTTGATCTCGTCCTCGACCGGGTACGCCAGTGCAATGGCTCGCCGCAACGCCACCTTCTCGGGCGTGTAGCCGCCCACCACCGGGTGCTCCATGCCGAAGTAGGTGAAGTTGTTGTCCACCGCGAGGGTGCGCTCCGGGCGGATGTCGCGCCGCGCCAGGTGGGGTGCGAGCTGCCCGTTGGGCACGGCCA
>Ga0307516_10000613_pt1 | contig 48374 bp, 77 predicted proteins | sample 19_EM_MG_FD_203310 | JGI IMG/M metagenome (GOLD analysis project Ga0307516, IMG submission 203310) | Populus trichocarpa ectomycorrhiza microbial communities from riparian zone in the Pacific Northwest, United States - 19_EM | ecosystem: Host-associated > Plants > Roots > Unclassified | place... | reverse complement strand
TCTTTGGGAAGACTCCGTGCAATTGAGATGAACCATCCCGCGGGGCACGCCGGCCCTTTGACGACGGCGTCGGGAGGATTACGATCTCCGGACCCTGGTAGTGGGCGTATATATTCATATGTTTTTTCCCTGCGTACCAGTGTTCAGTGTGAATGGTAGGCGCTTGGATTTTAGGATTGTATCGAAATCACCGCCGAGCAGGGTCGAAAATGCTGGGCAGGTTCGACAGAGACCGCGGCGTGCGCCATACCTGGCACCCCCACCCCCGGTGTTTCCGGGGCGGAGAAATCACCGGACGTGAGGCAAACCATGTACAAGGGATCGACAACCAGGGTGTCACGAGGAGCCGTTAGTTCGAGTGACGTTAATCCACGAACTGTCGCTTGCAGGCTGAAGATGCAGGCGGATCGGATCTTGTCTAGGGATCCCATCTGTCCACAGGAATCTGTCTGGGAAGATGGCGATGAGAACGCGTGGCGGGTTAAGGGACCTTGCTTATCAGTGATACTACGGAGAAAGCGCGCGCCAAAGTGTGAAGCGACGGGGAGAGCTTCGAGTTAGTAGCCACGAGGAGCGACCCAGGAAGCCGCACACAAAAAGCAAGTGAATGAAATAAAATCCGCCGGGCCCGTCTCAGTGGTCAGTTTAGGTGGACCGGTCGTTTGCAAAGTTAAGGTTCAAACCAAACCTCACCTCGCATACGATGAGCCAGAAAGCCGGTCACGCGGGAATATTAGCCGTCGGGGGGGAAGCACACAAAGAGCGGCGGCGACTTTGATATCTTTGTGGGTTTAGCTACCGGTGCCCGGTGACCGACGTCGGCTCTCCGGCGTCCTGATCGTTGATGGCTCCCTTCTTGTTTCGAAATTCCAAGCTGGGGGAGAGTTCCTCCACCATCGAAACTTTAACCCAGGAAACCGTTTGGACGTGATGGAGGCGGTTCGATTGGGTTTGCCTGGAGTCCGGTGTTCAAGAGGACAATTAGCCTTGATCTGCGTGCGGCTATGCGATACGTATCGGTAGGATGTTTCACTCCGGCTATTGTACAGGAGGTGGAGAACAGCCCACGAGCCTGACGTTTCTCCAGATGCCAAACGTGCCAGTGGGGGCGTCTTTGGTCACTTTTCGACCCGTGTACTTGCCTGTCACAAGCGCTGTCCGATGTGTTCCCAACCCGTGCCCCTGTGGGAGAGGTTACTTGGTCTGAAGGTCCGCCCTGGTTTGTATTTTCTCCTTTCCTTTTCTTGCGAGGTGGTGATGATCATGGTGAGTTAGGCTGGGGGTTCGGGTCGCTTTGAAGTCCCTGATGGAGTATTTTGATATTCCCCTGACCCCGGTGATCATTCGTACTAAAGTTTGCCAATTCGTCCTGGTTTGAAGCCTGTCGGTACCTGCGATTTGGTACGTCGTCCGGTTTGCTCACCGGACCTTGTACATCGCTAGCGCACTTGCAACACCGTGCGCACAAACATGGCTACCGCACCCGTCGACCATCTATGGCAACCCTTACTCTGATATTATTCACCGGTCGCTGGCCACCGAGGGCTTAGCGGGGAACCGAGGAATCCAGTCCCCGCTAGTCGAACCTTTTTCTCGTTCTTTCTTACCCATCGCGCTTGCGATCTACGCCTTTTGACGTCTGGTCTCTTGCTTCTGGACGACCGTAGACACGCCCCATGGCGTTTCCCCTTTCGGCCCAGAGGTTCACGCGTTTAGCTGGACGTTTGTCTCACATATCTCACTCTTCCCTTCGCTCCGCCGGTGTCACTGAGCGGGCCTTTGGCGTACCAGCTCCCATGTTCCGCCACGCAGGAGACAGAACATGTGGACACCGAGGAAATGGCCCTCCACACCTTCGTGGGACCGCAGAGACCAGTTCTGGTCCTCCACCCCCAAAGATCATGGCGTCAACTTCGATGCCTCCTAACCGTCTTGACTCCAGACCCGATTAGAAGCATTGACCCTGCCATACAGTTGGGGAGGTGGTGGGTGCGTTGTGAGGTTCTCGCGAGGACCATTCCACGCTGTGCTAATCTTTCCGTCCCGATATGCGGCCCGTTCGCATGTGGGTAAGCGTCTATCAATTGGTCGTTCAAACCGAAAAAGAGGTGGAAATACGAGGGGTGAAAAAAATATAGCACTGACACTGTCCTACACAGTTCCTGATGGTCGTCAGGCATCTGATATCGTTCCGATCGAGGTATGTCCCCAAGAGGCCCAACGAGTTCGCCGGGGCAGAACAGCTGACGCATTTTAAACCCTGTCAGAACTAGATGCAAATGTCAAATATTCAGGGCCTGCGCTTATGGGAGGGGGATAATCAATCTATCATGCGCAAAACGTCAACGGGATTAGGTGAGAAACAGGAGGGCGTCTTGGGCGTTGAATAACTCGTGAACAATTTCGGAAGACAGCGTCCGTCGAGAGCGCCCTAACCAAATGGAACAACACCTGGGTTTTTTCAATGGTTATTCGGTGCTCCTCTTATGCTGTGTTCTGGAGCGACCCATCGTTCTCTGCAACGTGCTTGAGTGACCGGATTGACGAGACCTCTATTCAACTGTTGCGACCGATCTTACACGCTAGTCTGTATGGGTCACCTCGCAAAACTACCGTAACGACGTTGAGGGGGACTGGTTCCCCACCGATGAACCACTGTTCAATGTTCAACCGGAGGTCCGATCCGCTCTCACGTATCCCCTATCCACCCAGCAATCTTCCTCATGTTCTCGGACCTCTTCGGCTCGTACCAATCGAGCGAAATATATCCATGTATACCTCCGGATCCAGGGCACTCGTTCAACACAAACTTATCCTCGCCTAGATCTTCTTCCATCGCAACCTCTAGCCGCCTGATCTGGTCACGGATAACCTCCGATCCGCCAAGATCTATCCAAGTCCGGGGAAATCCTTGAACCAAACCACGACGTTACGTGTTGTCGAGTCCGGTATCAGTCCTAAGAGGTGCGGGCTGGCGGGGGACGAGTAGGCATGCAGCTTTGCGTTATCGGACTCGTTTCCAAGGAAGGCTTTGATGGTGTGTGTCATCTCTTTACTGTTCGTCGGTGATGCCCAGTCGTACGTGACGGACTGTGTTGCAGATTTAGTGGGGGTCGTCTCGAACGATTCGCTCATGTCGGGCCCAAGGGGACATGAGTACCAGCGCCCCTGGCGCCTGCGGGAGGTTGGGGACCTCACCCCGGTTATCGACGAGATATCGGGTGAGTGCGAGAGCGAGGTTCCCACCAGCGGAGTCTCCACAGAGGACGATGTCCTCCTCGTTGAAGCCAAGATTAATGAGGTACGTGTAACCTGCCAAGGCGTCGATGAGAGCAGTCGGGAAGGGATTGGCAGCCTTTGCGCCAGGGCACAGCAGATGGTACTCGACGGCGAAGGCACGAGTGACGGTTGAGCAGTATCGGAGGAATCCCTTTGGGACGGGTGCCATGGGACCGTCTGGATGTGGGGTGAGAGCGGTGTACCCTCAGCCGTGGGTGTAGTAGACGATCTTCTCGCCAGGCCGGGGTGGTTCCCCAACTTTCAAGTCGTGATCCTTGTGTATCCAGTAGCCTGGAATCTGGATGGACGAGACTTTGAGAACATCTGCGCGAGAGTCGATCTCACCGACGATCAGGTCGCCCACGAGAGGAGGTATCCAGACTCCGTGAGAGCCAGGGAGCTTTAGCGGGGTGACTCGTGTGTGGTCTGGCGCTGCAATGGAAAGGCCGGTCCTGGTGTATGTGTCAGTCCCCCGAAAGAGACGCGAGGGCTGTTGGGACCTACTTATGAATGACGAGCATGACCTTTCGTAGACAGCCGACCCCGATCTGGCGAGTGATAGCATGTATACGATATTTCTCTGGCGGAGGTTTGAAGAAATGAGGGATAGAAACCAAGAGCCAGTACGGCATATAGATAAATAGGATAGCGATGACCTGGACAGCGAGGTAGGCTCCCTTTAGCGGTTGGTTGTGGTATAACATTGTTGCGTGGCCCACCCGCGCAAGTACAATTTGGACATTCAATATTCAATAGTTGCCAACCGGTTGTCCCAATTTGCCGAGCTTCCCGTTTTGAACCGCGGAACCTCGGCCTGGGATCGCGCAACCAAACACGGGAGAATGCACGTCATAGGGTATGGGTGAAGGTGGATGGAATACCCCGACGTGTGGTTGAAGTTGAACGAGCATCGCGTATGTGATGGTGAAGTGAGACGCGATCGGGTCACGTTTCCGTTGAACTTTTACCACCTGACGGGTTTTCCTTTGACTCGGGCTCTTCTCATCGTGGCTTTCTTATCCTTTTCGACCGTCATCCATCGTTCTCGACTGGTTATTAGAAAAATGTCGACCCTGCCAAGCATTGCTGGCACGGACCCGTCTAAATGCATCCTCGACTCCTTCCGAGCCGCGATCGCTCGCCAGGTCGCAGACGCTCTTCCGCCCTTGACCACGGAGCAGGTTTATACCGGTGTCGATTACGGAAAGAAGGGGGAGGATTTTACCATCGCCCTCCCCCGATTCAGGTTACCAGGCAAACCTGATGACCTGGGAAAGAAAGTCCTCGAAAGCGTGAGTGCCCTTGCTTGATCTCTCGCCTCTTATGCATACGCACAGTTTATTTAGTAATCCCCAACCTCTCCAGTTCAAACCAGACGAATGGATCGAATCCGTCCGACAAGAAAAGGCTTTCCTGCATTTCACATGTCGAACACCGTCGCTATTTAAGCAGGTCTTAACCCAGATTCACGACCTGACGAAAGACTCGCCCACCGGCCAGCCCGAATATGGACGAAATGACTCGGGGAAGGGGAAGAGAATCGTCATCGAGTACTCCTCCCCTAACATTGCAAAGAACTTCCACGTTGGTCACCTTCGATCGACCATCATCGGGGCCTACCTCGCGAACCTCTACAAGGCCAACGGGTGGGACGTCACTTCGGTCAACTACCTTGGGGATTGGGGTACTCAGGTGATTCACCTCGTTCAATTTTATCGGTCTCGGCCTTACATTCCGTCTTAGTTCGGTCTTATCGCTACCGGTTTCGAGAAATACGGCAATGAGGAAAAACTCAGAGAGGACGCGATCAAGCACCTCTTCGAGGTTTACGTCCAGGTTAACGCTGACGCTGACAAGGACCCAAAAGTAAAGGAGGAAGCCGCCGCTTGGTTCAAGCGTATGGAGGATGGTGATGAGGCCGCCCTAAAGAATTGGAGGATATGGCGGGAACTTTCCATCAAGAAGTACGAGGGAGAGTACGCCAGGTTGGGCGTTCATTTCGACGTCTACACCGGAGAGAGCGAGGTCAAGCCAGAATATCAGGCCCAGGCCTTCCAAAAACTTGAAGAGAAGGGGCTTATTGTCGATGCCGATGGTGCGAAACTGGTCGACCTCGAAAAGTACAAACTCGGAAAGGCCGTCGTTCGGAAACGAGGTTGGACCCCATTTCTGTTGCTTCAGTTGCTGTTCGGTTCAAAGCTCCCCAATTTTAGACGGCACTTCCATCTACCTTACCCGTGATATCGCTGGTGCAATCCAGCGATACGACAAGTATCAATTCGACAAGATGATCTACGTCATCGCCTCTGCGCAAGATCTCCACACAGCCCAATTCTTCAAGGTCCTCGAGCTTCTGGAATTCCCCTGGGCCAACCGCCTCGAACACGTGAACTTCGGCCTTGTCCACGGCATGAGCACCCGAAAGGGCACCGTTGTTTTCTTGGATCAGATCATCAAAGAGGCCCAGACCGTCATGCATGAACAGATGAAGAAGAACGAAGTCAAGTACGCCGCTGTCGAGGATCCCGAGACTGTTGCGCAAGAAACTGCCATCACTGGTATCAAGATCCAGGACATGGCCGCCAAGCGGTACGTTGACTCGTCCATCACCCAGCACCCCACTCCTCACTCGCTGTTCCCAGTATCGGCAACTACACATTCAGCTGGGATCGTATGACCTCTTTCGAGGGCGACACTGGTCCATACCTCCAATACGCCCACGTCCGACTATCATCCATCGAACGAAAGAACCCTGAACTCCTCCCCCTTCCCCCGCCCTCCGAGATCGACTGCTCCCTGCTTACCGAATCACAAGCTCGTGAGATTGCCTTCCTGTTGGGATCGTATCCCGATGTCGTCAAGACTGCTCTCAAGAACCATGAACCAAGCACGGTCGTGACTTTCTGTTTCAAGTTGAGTCACGCCATTTCGAGCGCTTGGGATGTTGTAATCGTCAAGGGGGAGGCCGATAAGACCAAGGCTCAGGCGCGGCTGTGGTTATACCTCACAGCTCGTGACGTTTTGGGCGCGGCGTTGAGATTGTTGAGTATCAAGCCACTGGAGCGGATGTGAAAGCGTATATTCCCACTGCAGCCATTATTCCAAAGGGTAGTCAACCGCGTAGAGCGATAATTTATTCTTAGTAAGGTAAATCACAGTCGTCATCCTACCCAGCTCCAATTAGATCGTCCCCAGATATAAATTAAGTGAGGCTTATTGGGGTCCCTTAGCAGCCGTCGACCTGTGAGGGATTGGCATTGCCATGGCGGAGAGCAGTGATCAAGTTACGCTTGCACTTGCTGGGGTCGCCCTTGTATCCAGGAGGGCCTTGAGAAACGTCCAGGTCGTAGACCATGCCGGTGGAGATGTCGTAGATCATGCCTAGTAGGGGTGGGACAAGCCAGGTCAGGAATCTCGCCCAACAGCGTCCAAGCGTCGTCTGCCGCTCACCATGAATGTAGACGGGCTTGAGAGGAGTACCGGGTTCGGCAGCGCGCTTGTGCCCGCCCTTGTTTTCCTCCAAGAACTCTTTCCAGTGCTGATCACGAAGAGAAGGCAGGAAGGTCAGCGGGCGGGATCGGTGATAATTGATCGAGAGGGCCAAGATATCTCTTGGTTATGGCAGGAGAAAAGCGGGGATGGACTACTCACGTCGGTCATGACATCTCCTTGGGCGATACGGGTCACCGAGTTCTTGACATTTTCTTCGACGAGAGCGCGGAACCCAACGTCCTCAAATGCGGGGGGCGGGGCGTCGGGGTGGGACGCACGGTATTCCCGAAGTTTGACGATCTCGTCACTGAGGACAAGGCCAATCGCCAAGAGATGCACGGGACGGGAAATGGAAGGTAACAGGAAATGCAGGGTGAAGGTGGTCAGCTTTGATACATTCTTTGCATTCTCCCGGGTGGCTGGGACAAGCCAAAGGGGAGTGGGGAGAGGGCGGTCGACTTACCGTGTGGAGTTCTTGTAGATCGTCCTGATTGGTTCGATCCACTGTTGGACCGCTTCTCCAGCCTTGCTGGGGTGGTCGGGCTTGTTGAGGATAGAAGCTTGAACACCACCACAATTGTAATGACCCATGACGATGACGTGGCCGACTTTGAGTTCCGTCACACCGTAGGCGATGGTGGCGATGGCATTAAGGTCTGTACCAGTGTACTGGTTCGCGATGTTGCGTTCGGTGAAGAGTTCACCGGGGAGAGGAGAGAAAATGGTTCCTTCGGAAACTCGAGAGTCGCTGTGTGGGCGATCAGACGCTGGCGACAAATCCACACCCACGAGGGGTAACAAAGTCCTACCTGCATCCGAGGAAAAGGTATTCCGGGTGTTGGCCATTTTTGGTCAGGTCCTGGAGAAGGCCAGGGTGTGACGCCTCGATATCGTGGCGGAACTGATCGTTTCCTTCCGCGAGTGGGAGCAATTGGGGGTATTGTTTGGCGGCGTCATCCAAGGTACGATGAGGGGTATCGCGGGTGATAAGCGAGGGGGAGGCGAAGACCGTGGAGTAAAGCGTCCCGAGGAAAGCGTAGAGCAGAAGAGACTTGCAGAACATGTCGTAGAACGTGAGTTAGAGGTGTGAGTGAACGGACTGGGGGGGAGGCCAAGGAGAGAAGGGAAGCCTGAGGGATTGGATGCATGTCAGGAAGGTGTTTTATAGCCAGCGGAACGTTACAGGAAAGCAGCCGTCAGGGTGGGGGTTCCACGGTGTTCACGGTATTGGCGGGGCTTGGGTGAATGCCAAGACAAGCAATGTGCCAGGTCCACAGCTACGGATCCTGCGCCCGCGTGTCCGTCGAGGGACAAGATGAGCCCCGGAGCCAATCATCGGTTGGCGAAACGCAAAGAGAGGAGACGCCAATCATCCGGCGTGATGCTGGGTTTACCCGAAAGGCGAAACGTTTCGGACACACGTTCAACGCCCGTGGCAGTCCTGTGGATCTCTCGCTGGGCAAATTGCCGTCAGCTGGCCGCGAGTAGCCGTGAGCTGAAAGATTTCTGGGCAGGAAAAAAAGCTGGTCGGTGCTGTGGACAAGCCGATCCTGGCCCATGTGAATTCCAATCGCCCTTGCACCCCCGCCGTGGTCCCAACACTGCTTGTGCCCCATGCTTCCACTTCACACAACTGTTGTGAGCGCTCTCGTCATAGTTCTTCAGGAGGCCTCGGCCCTGTTCGTCGATGAAACCATCTCGTTCGAGACCTTACCTCAAAAACTTCGCCTCAATCACACGGGTCAGTTGTGCTCTGACGCTTGATGTGGAGGTAAAGATGTGGTCAGCGCGGCGCCTGGGACTGAAAGTGAACAGACCCTCGCCCCCTCCCGGCCAATGACGGCGTTGATTGGTTTTGGTCAACTTTCCATTCTTTACCACGTATTGAACCCGTTCTCAGTCCCCCCCTGTGGCGCTTTGTGGCTCATTCAACAGGGTCGGGTTTCCCCAGCAGCTCCGGGCCGATCCGCCAAGACGAATACTCCGGCTGCGTAGTGGCCCCGAGCGAGGTTATTGCATTCTCTTCCCTGCTGTGGGTTCTGGCCGCGGGAATAACAACTGCCCAGGCCTCATCATGGCACGGCAACCCGTTGGGGCCGTCGGGTGCGCCTCTGAAACGACCGTTACGGACGACACTACCGCGCGGTTATTCGTGGCGTAAGTACTGTGGCCATAAACATCCTGAAACCCCGCCCGGGACGATAGTCATGGAGATCGGATATGGGGTCAGAGTGATTCCTACCAGATCCTCGTGGAAAATTTGGCGGAGAAAAAAGTTGGCCGTATAATGACGGAACGAGCGGTCGTCTACATCTGCGTCCATGGGAGGTAGGCGTGCCAACCCTATCGTTTGAATTCTGGTCCACAAAAAAGCAGGATAGATTACGACAGAAGGTAGTGGGTACAGTATGATTAGAAAGGTCCAGATCCAGCACCAGAGCTCGTTGGTGGGCAGACAAAAAATAGACGTGAGTGCACTGTGAGTGTGCGAAAAGGCAAGGGGTGACGCAAGAATAACAAATAATTTAAAGTGCATGGGTCCACTCTCCATGGTTCTCAGCCGTGGCACTCTCAGGGTTTTTTAGAGCCGAGAGCAACTCAGGCATATCATCCTCCGCCTCCCGAGCGAAGTGAGGGACGAGCTCCGATGGGGGCCTCGGGAACGCAGAAAGCCCTGAGATACGTGAGCCACTACTGTCTATGGTCAGGAAACTTGAACGCGTGGGATCGGCGGGAGGTGGCAAGAGATTAGAGGAGGGTTTCGTCCTCGCGGTCGGGTTTTTTGTATCGCCGATCAAGGCTACATGCCCTGTGCGTAGGTGTCAGTGAGAGACAACAAGTCATTCCAATAGAAGAGGCAGACCTTCCACGCGACGTGGGCTGTCGGTGGGAGGGGGGGTAGAAACTGCTTCAACATTGCCGAGACGTAGGGTTTCTTAAGGGACCAGTTAGCCTCGGTGCTTTCGAGTATTAGGAATACGAACCCGTGGTCTCGTCGTAATCTTCTACAGGGATCCTATCGGAGAGGGATGAGACTTCTGATTCTACATCTTCGGGGAAGTTGTGTCGCAATGATGCAATGGGCTGATGCAAGGGGTGTTGTGGAGCGAGCGTTGACAGGAAAGGATGGTTGGCTCCCAACACGGGCGGAGAACCATCTGATGATGATGCGTTACCCACGGAAGTCAAGGGGTCCCTCCATGGCTCATCTTTTGGACCCTCAGGTCGACCGTCATCTTCTGGGATAGACTTTCGGTTGCGGAGCTCGTACAGGTCTTCGCTGAGCTGACGTACGAGAGTCGTGAGCCTGCTCCTTCTCCTTGCCAAGTCGACAGGATTGGAGGCCGACCGCAAATCCTCGGCCGCGGTTGCTGGGGCGGTGACGGGAGGCAATTCAGGCGTTTGCGGTGGGTTGGCCGTGGGGTTATAAAAGAGATCCTGGAAGCGTTCCAAGTCATCAAGCCTGCCTAACGGTCGTGGCGTGAGTGGAGGAGACGAGTCGTTGGATAGTCCAGGGGATGATCCACTTGAGTCGATACAAGGACGCACGGGTGCTGGTGGAGAAGAGAACACAGACGGATTGATATGACCCGAGGAAGCGGTACGTAGTGACGCCGGGTTGGAGTTACCGTTGTCTGCCTGGAGGAGGATAGGAGGTGGCTCAAGCCACCGAGAGGTGCCTTCGTCTCTGTCATCGCTGTCATCGTTCACCGCGGAGAGCACCCCGTGAACTTGACGGGAAGGGAACGTGTTTGATCGACTCGATGTGGTTCGTTCTGGTTGTCGTCCGTACGGGTGATGATCTTCGCTCGCACCGATCCCGCTATCCGTGCTCGAGCTTAGGCGGCTACGCGCCAGAGAAAAGCTGAGCGCGTCGCCCATACGCAAGGTATCACTACCCCTACGCGCTGGTGGATCCGCGGATTCCTGCCTGACGGCTGCCGGTTGGTTAAGGGTAGGCGCAGTGAAGACTCTAGGAGCCTCTTCGACATAAGGGGAGTACCGGATTTCATCAGGACGGATCTCGCGTAGGTGACCTGGGGTGACCTCCGCAAACATTTTCCTCGCAGGCGAAATGGCTTGGTCGCGGTGAACCCATTGCGGCGATAGAGTCGTTGGATGCACCGGGTGAATCGCATAGGGATGGACGATTGGTTGCCTGTGGTGTGCCCTCTCTGGTGGTTGAGGGGTGGTATCCATTGGTGTCCGGTGGTGGTTGTTCCTTCCCTGTGCGTATGGATGAGCGGGCAAGGTGATTGGCTCGTCATTCGGATGTTCTTCGGAGGGTGGAGGTAAAGATATGGCGATCCCAATCCCTTCTGCGGACTGAGTCTGGGTCGACGGAGTTGGGGAGACGCCGAGCCTCTGGTGAGAGGGCACGGTTAAACCGCGATCAGGCGAGGTCCGATTTCGGTCTACGGCGGGAGGCATCAAAACAATACTATCCGGGGAGGTGGTCCTTTGTAGCCTGCTCGAAAGGGTAATGACGTTGGTGTCGTATTCCCCAGCGAACGGATCCGGCACGTCGGGGGGGTTCGACATTCCATCACCCCCGACACAAAGACCGGTGGCAGTGGACCTAGCACGACGCAAGATCGATGTAACGGATCCTTTCCGCCTGTGTCCAGAGCCATCGAGGGTCGTGCCGGCCGAGTTAGAGTGCCCATGGGACTTGGAGCGTAACCGCGGGAATGCTGAACCAAAGGAACGAGTCGCCCGGCCGCCCCCAGAGACGGTTTGTGTCGGATTTGTGACTGAGTTCGTGTTATGAACGGCTGATGGGATGGCTTGGTGTCCGAGGAGTGTCCTCTCCGCCAAAAAGTCAAAGGCCCCCGCAGGAGGTTGTTGATAGGAAGGTTTACGCGTTTTTCCAAGTGACTTAGACCTTGTCAACGAGCGAGTCCTCTTGTTGCCGAAAGACTTAGTAGCACGCTCCTGCCACATCTGACGTTCATTTTCCAGGTTTTGCCTGTCGGCGAGGGCGCTGGGGATCATCAGTAAGATCGGTTCGTCTCCACAGGTAAGCACGCACGTGATGAGAGATGGTATTGGGCTGGGCAATGCGAGATCATCTAAAGCGAAACTCCTTGGTCGGGGAAGGGGAGGCAGGAGTACGTTTCCCCGATCAGCACGAATCATAGCCGCCTCGGAAGGGTCCAATGTCTGGGATTTCTTCAATGACTTGGGCCCCGCAGTGGTCATCATCTGTTCGCGGATAATGCTCTCTACGGGGCTTACGAGTCGGGGGTCGGGTATGTCGGGTTCTTCCCCCAGATGACGTAACGTGAAGCGGGGTCGGGGCAACATGAATGCATCGCACCAGGTTCCAGCGGATAGCCAGTGGTTCTTGATTTTTGGATACATCACAGGCTGACGGGAGGCAGCGCGTAAATCGGGGGTGGACATAGATGCCTTCAATCGGGAAGAAGGCTTGAGGTGGGCAGGGACCTTTTTTTTCGGGAACTTAACGTATTCGCTGTTTTGGTTCCGCGGGCTTATCCGAGTAGGTGAGGGCCGTCGAAGGTTGGGAGAGGCATTGGCGTATGGGTGGCGCTGTAGCACTGCAGCGCTATTCGACCTTGAGCGGTGAGACGCTTGCTCGTGGATGGACGGAGATGTTACAGCATTGGAAGCGAGATCGCTGGTAGATGCCCCAAACAGGCGCGCCTTTTCGGGCTTGTAGTCGCTTCTGGAGAAGCTTTTGAAGGGGTCCGTCAACGAAGCACGGAAGACCGAGTCGCGACGCTGGAGCAGGGTATATGCGTGTGATCATACTGGGAAATGTTGGGAACTCACCTTTGAAGACCCAGCATGACTCATCGTCGTCCTATGGGCAGGAACAGGTGTATCTCCGACGCCACCACCTTGGTCCAAGCTGACATAAGAAGTCCTTGGCGGGGGTGTACTGTTCTGGCGAATGCGACTGAATCTCCGACGGGGTTCAGTCATGATATTTGATAGCGTCACCCTGGAACTTGAATATTTACGACCACTGGAGGCAGGGGATATTTGATTGTAGACGTTGTGGACCTTGTCTTCATTCAAGGGCGAGCGGGAACGCGAGCGTACGCCCAACGCGACATCTTGCACGCCGTCGTCCCAATAGCCGCGAACGTGTTGAGCGCTAGTTGGCGATTCATAGGGTCCATTGTAAGGAATATACGAGTCGTCTCCTCCTTTCGAACCGTCATTCCGGGCTTCATGAGTAGAACCGATGCCGAATGCCTGACCAATGCGGGAGAGCCGGGCGAGCGGGGTAGTGTGCGACGCGGTCGTCATTGAACCGCATGAGCCGGTTCACGGGAAGCGCAATAACGACGGAGAAGACAAAGGAATGGGGATGGCGGAGCGAAGGAGGGCCGCCGCCGTGAACGGGCGACTGGACTGGTCAGAGTTGTGAAACGTTGAAGGACGGTTGAAGCGGAGCCCGCCAATCCGCCTACCAAAAAACGCCGAGCCGACGTCTCATCGGATTTCCACAAAAAAATTGAAAACACATTGAGCGATAGAGCACGAGTGGTTGCTACGTATCTACGTTTACGCAATGGGGTTTTTTTGCCGGATAGAGCTAATCAGAGCCTGTTCAGGCAACGAGCGTTGAGGCGGTGGCAGAGTCGTATTTGAACGTCGGTGGGATCTGCTGCTTTGTCTTGTAGTACCGGGCAAGGCGATGGATACGGGATTCGATCAGGATCAATCGGAACTTGGAGTCCTTGTCCTTCCTGTTGGTCTCGAGGTGTTTGCGAACAGCAACAGCCTTCTTCACGAGGTGCCAGAGGTCTTCCGGAATGCCGGGGGCGAGTCCTACGTCGGAATCAGTGGATGCCGATTGGTGATGTCACATCAAAGGTACTAACCGCTCGATTTGAGGATACGAAGGATCTTGTTGCCGGTAACGAATCGCACCTGGGGGATACCGTGCGAATCACGGAGGGTGACACCGATTTGAGATGGGGTCAAACCCTTGCGGGCGAGCTTGCAGATGTGTTCAACAACATCATCGGGGGTTGTCTTAAGCCATGTGGGGGGAGCACGGCGGTATGGAAGTGCGGAGGACGCTACGGAGGTTGGTGAGCACCCAACCGTATGATAAAGAGGATCACAGATCAATACCAATGCCCTTTCCTGGAGCGTGCATACGACCCATGGTGATTCTGAGCAAAACAAAACATTGTCAAACTCATGAACCCCAACGACACCGAGCGATGCAGCCCTGCGCTATACGCACAATTTTTCGCTGTGTCGAGGAGAAACGGATGATGGGTGCCGGTATCGCGACGGGAGGAAAGGTGATCCGGGGGTTGCCGTGTACTGTATAGCCGATCACAAGCCACACTACCCAATGCCTGTGCCAACCATTTTGTCAGTCCCTCGATCCCACAAGTATGAAGCTCAACATCGCCAGTAAGTTACACTCGATATCTGTCCGCGCATCGCGTATACTGAGAGTATTGCTCCAGACCCCGCGACCGGGGCTCAAAAACTGATTGACATCGATGATGAAAGGAGATAGTAAGTTTCGAGCACATGTTGAAATGCCTCCCATACCTAATTGATGACCCAGCCGTATCTTCTACGACAAGAGGATCTCCCAGGAAGTCCCCGCCGACACAATCGGTGACGAGTGGCAGGGTTACATCTTCCGCATTACTGGTGGTAACGACAAACAGGGTTTCCCTATGAAGCAGGGTGTCCTCGTCCCATACCGTGTCCGCCTTCTCCTTTCCGACGGCCACTCCTGCTATCGTATTCGACGGACCGGCGAGCGCAAGCGCAAGTCGGTCCGCGGATGCATCGTCGGCCCTGATATTGCCGTTCTGTCTGTGATTATTATCAAACAAGGTGAAAAGGATATTCCCGGGTTGACCGATGTCGCCCTCCCCAAGCGCCTTGGTCCCAAGAGGGCGACCAAAGTCCGAAGGTTCTTCAACCTGACAAAGGAGGATGACGTCAGGAAGTACGTTGTGCGGCGGGAGGTCAAGAGCGCGAAGAAGGAGAACGCCCGGCCTTATTTCAAGGCGTACGTGCCCATTTCGGAATTGGCCGCGTCCCCTCATTAATACATGTCCTCCAGTCCCAAGATCCAGCGATTGGTTACGCCGGAACGTCTCCAACGTCGCCGTCATTTGCACTCTCTCAAGAAGCGCCATTTCCAGGCCCAGAAGGAGCAGAAGGCCGAGTACGACGCCCTTTTGGCCAAGCGGGTTGCGGAACGAAAAGAGAAGGTTGCCGCTGTCAAAGCCTCTCACAAAAAGTGAAACCATCCATCGTACTCATCGTGACAACATCGGGCTGATACTCATTTAGGACCGCATGAGCATCCCCGTTGGTGGCACTGCCTTCATATCTTACATCGCTCTGTCGTGCTTTCTCCAACTGTTGTATGTCAAACACCCCGAACGTCATGCGAGTTTACGGTACGATGTACGAAACTGGACTACATTTGCGATCGCGACGGGCTACGCCCAGATTGCTTTGAACTTCTCGTGCAACTCCCTAAGCATCTCATCGAGCACTTCGTACACCCGCCAGTCTCTGTCCGTGACTCCTTTTGGTCGGGAAAACGTTGGAGCGTTCCCTTTGGTGTCATCCTCTTCTGGTTCTCCAAATCCGCTGTCAACGTCCGGCATTTCATCTTCGACATCAGCCGCAGCCTCCCTCGACGCCTTCGTCAACAGTTGTTCGATCGCACCTCGGACAGTCGTTAGCGAAAGAATGAAATCATCCAACAGGTACCTAGAGGTGGCGTCAGCAAGCGACCCAAGGGAGAACGAACACAGAGTCCCACCAGATATCACCCCTTCGGATGCCGTTTGCAGCTGCGAGGGTGGAAACTTGTCCGTGCATATAAAAGTCGTAGATATAGGCGTTTAGCGCGAAGCCACTCTTGCGCCCTTCTCGGGACACGATGAAGCGTTCCATGGAGGGCGTCGCGTGTTCGTTGAAGTTGATGCCAGAACGTGAGGTGGCTGCCAACTCCGAGATGCTCTGGAAAACATCTCCGTGACCTGAATTGGAGACGAACAGAGATCGAATGACTACGGGGATGGAACTCTGTTCTAGGTTTTGTCGGAACGCCCCGCCGACCCCTTCTCCTGATCCGGCGTACTTGAGTTTTGACAGGGGCAGCTCGTCTTCCTCTCCAAGGTGGGCAGAATTATGGGTCGCGAAAGTGGAGGCGTAGGAGGTGAAGATTTCCAGGATCTGTTTTTCGTGCTCCACGAGAACGGTTTGGGCCTTGGGGTTCAGAGGGGGGAGAATGACCTTTGAAGCGGACTTCGTCAGACGCAAAATCGCCTCCAGGTTCTCTTTGGATGTGTATATTGGCGGGAGTTCGCGTCTCCCGAAGAGGTGGCAGAACAAAATGATCAGGTTCTGCTTCGCCTGGATCGTGCTCTTGTTTGCACATATCTTGTGGATGACGCCCGACCTGAGGAGGGTGACCAAGGCGAGGTTGCTTGGCTCGGTATAGTAAAGATGCGCCGCGACACCGAACAAGTTCATTGGCCTCCCTTCACCGTCGATCAAACGCGCACGCCGGAGGTACTCGATCGAGAATCGTAGGTGATGCAAAAGTTGATGTTCCCCTTCGTGGGAGTCCCAAATGACCTGGGGCATCTGCAGGAGTGACCGGACAGCCTTAACTGTGACTTCCGCGGAATCCGCCCCGTGCATAAGATTGAGTAATCTTAACACCAAGGTCGAAGTCAGGGGGAATTGGCCAGCGAGTGAAGGAAGCCTCGATAGGATGATTCGCCGGACTCTGTCAAAGCTGATACCGTAGAACACCACCTTACCGAGCAGGTCGTAACCTCTCCGACCCGCTCGTCCGGCACATTGTCGGTACTGAAATGCGGGTGAGAGGCAAGGTGTGGAAGTTGTGATGACTGCTCACCATAAGTGCTGTGAGGAATGGCGAGTCGCCCATAAACACGGAAGTTTTCGTTGGGGCATTTATCCCTATGCCAGAAGGTCAGTATCACCTCCCAGTCAAGAGCATTGCGATTGCATACCGAGCGCCAGAGTCCCTAACCTTACGGTCAACAAACGCTCCTTTCCCAATGATGATGGAACGTACCTGTAGCAATCACCACACGTAGATATCCCTGACGGAACCAACTAGAGGGGGGTGAGTGGGAGTTCTAACTGAATTGTCAACTGGGTACCTTTCGACCAGCCCACGATATCCTTTGTTCATTCCAGCATGGTGGATACCAATTCCCCTCTTTAGGGCTGTGAGGGCACGTCTGTCCACTCCGCTCCATTTGGCAAGACGAGCGATCTCGTTATCCACATCTTCCTTCGAAACGTTGATGTAGTTTCCAGCAAAACTAAAGTCCTTGGAAGGTTCTGAAGGGTCAAACGATGCCTCCCATGAAGTCTCTGATGCAACATCTTGTGGGCCATCCCCTTCGGCAGGTCGTTGCTTCCCAGCACGTTCCTTCTGTTTCTCGCGCTGTTTCGCTCTAGCCTGCCAGGACTCGTACGCGCGCATTTTCTCCACCCATTCAGGAGACGTCGCTCGCCAGTCGTCCTCGGCTTCCTCAAGCTCTGCAACGAGACTGTAGACAGCCTCCTCACATGTGGTACGGTCGAAGCTGAAAAGAAGCGCGGGCTACCGAGGACCGTACAGGAATGATGAGAGGGATTATCATTGACTCTGAGGTAATCCACTCACCAAATCGCCCTGAACGTGAAGATCGCTAAGTAGCCCCAGCAGGTTTCGCAAGAACTCTTGACCATCGGGAAGGGTGTTCAGCTGCCCGTTGTCCATTCGTCCGATGTGGGGGTCAGTAAGACGCTTCGTAATAGCTAAGAGGGGGGAATCTTCATCCACTTCCGCTTCGGTGGTATCCATCAATGAACCAACCACACGCTTTAGCTCAGATTCGTATCCGAGCACGTCCTCCTGGCGGAGTGGCCGGGAGGGCGGGAAAAAGTTCACCGGTCGCAATCGTTCACGCTCCGTTGCGGTAAGGATGTTCGGTGTTTCCTCTAAAGCCTGGTACAACATGAGAGTGTCCCGCCCTTCGAATGCTAGGTCTGGTGGGAGTGCCCTCGACCCAAAGGAAAGGATGGAAATCGGATGTAAAAACCTCATCCGTTCCGAAGAAGCGTGTTTGCTCAATCCTCCGAAAGTCGTCGCCCCTTCAGGGGAGTCGCGGATCAAGTAGTAGAACTTGCGCAGGTGGGAGTAGCGGTGAGGGTGATGGATGAACGTGTGCTTGAAACCGTGTGCTTTTTGCACCGAAGCAAGCCAGGAGTTGAACTTATCGGGGTCTCCAACTGTTGCAGATAGACCACTAGATGAAACTCTGTGTCAGGGCATGGCCCCAGCGTAATGCGAGCCACTTACATTATCGGGCACGGGGCTAGCAGCAAGATCTGTTCCCACGTTGCACCACCGCCCTCCTGCCCAATGGTGTGGATCTCGTCCAAAATGATCCTACGAAACATTCAGTTCGTGGCGATTAAAATTCCGCTAGCAAAAAAAAACCTTTTCATCCTCGGTAGCCAGGTCTGCGCCAGTGGTGGAGACAGCATCATGATCGACAACATTTCCGGCACAGTCACCAGAATCTGACACCTCTGCGGGTCATTGATGCGGTAGTCACGAGTGTGGATCGCCCATAGAGAGCCTGGCCCAGGTTAGCCTGCAACCAGGTTGCTGAAAGAGTGGTATGGCCGTACCGTTTTTGACGTCCTTACTGAATCGCGCGTAAATCTCCGCGGCGACTTGTGTGACCAGGGCTTTCGTCGGGGCAACATACACCAAAACACCCTCGTCAGATGCTCGTAGAACCTGCTCCATCGCGTAGAACGAAATGAAAGTCTTTCCCGCACTGGTAGGAGCTTCATGGGAGGATTCGTGAGATAGGTATACTGGAATGCACTCCACACGGGCACCCACCAACAACGAGAACCGATTCGCTCTTGTCGAGACAATCCAGAACTTCGCGTTGCCAAGCGTCCGGAGCAAACGAGACTCGAGGGTCTGGTTTCGAGCCCATGCTGCGGTCCATGAACTCTCCGAAGAGTCGGAGCTGCCAAGTAACGGGGTCCTCGGTGATGTGCATAAAGTCGTGCAAGGGACGGCCAGATTTCGACCGGGTTAGTTTCACGAACTTGAAACACAAGGGTCGGTCTGACTGGCTGTCTGGAGGAGGCGTGACAAAATTTTCGAATCCGAGGACACCGAGTACGGTGGAGATCACCCGGTGAACGGTGAGGGTCAGGTTTTTGGATTCCAATAGTTCTTTGACAATACGCATGATGGCCACTGTGTAATGATCACGTACGGCAGCGGTTTCTTGGTCGCTGATCTGTGCGATCCACTTCCAGACGGTCAGGTGAAGGCGATACAGCAGGACCTCATCCCGCAACCACCCCCCAGCAGTCCGAGGATTCCGTTCAAGGTTGGTCAAGGTCCTCAGCTTTTTTTCCACATTGAAACCGGAGAGGTCGTTGAGGCGGGCCTCCCACCACTCCCGTTGTTCGTCCACATCTTTCTTCGACTTCTTCGCCGCAATTTCCGCGAGGAGTTTTTCTTTCGATGACATGGGTTTTTCCTTCTTACCTGGTTTTTTGTCCGCTGGTTTCTTGTCCACTTGGACCTACGAAGCACGCGTTAGCTCGTAAGGGGAGAGAGGGGCGAGGACGTGACTCACAGGGCGCCTGGTGTGCTTCCCTTGAGCCTGTTCCGTGCCCCCGGTGACGATGGTGAGACGATTGAAGCGTGCACCAAGGGCCCCCGTCAACGTAGCCGCATCAATAGTGAGTCGAGACATAAACCGTTGGTGCCTCTTCATCATTTTCATCCGCTGCCAATCGTCGGCGGGTTTCCCCTGTTCGCCGCCTAGGTGTTTGGGAAGGATGTGCCGTTTGGCGTTGTGCCAATGGAATCTATCTGTAAACGCAGTATCCTTTCCAAACTCCAGAGCACCGTATTCGGTAACCTCTTTCGAGTCGTCAGGTGGTAGGTCGATGAGAGAAAAACCCTCGTTGAAAACATCATGGTGGAAGGGGAGAAGTTTCATTGGAACAACAGCCGAAGTATGTGGTCGAGAAGGCGAAGCTTGAACAGGGAACTCGGACCTGAGGGTCCTGAAATGTCGCAGGTCGTCTGACAGAGAGATAATCGAGGCCGCAACCTGTGACAACGAGTCACCGAGTTGCTGAGTGAACGACGATGTGGTGTCGGAGAGGAGGACTCCCAGCAGGGCGACGAATATATTCCCATCTATGTCGAGGTCGAGATCCCACCCCGAAAGGTACGTGTCAATGAGGGAGAATGTTTTTGGTAAAAAGGCCCCTCGTAGGTGAGCATCCAGACCCGGGTTGCACGGTTGGCTTCCGATGGCCCGGTTTCGTAGAGGGATAAGAGGGAGTGCCTCACAATGAAGTACAAAGCACCGCAGTAGACCTGGGTATTTCACCCCACCGGTAGCTTCCCGGAAGTGGGTCCAAAGGGCTTTGCGAGACGAAATGTCCCTTCGTGGTCCCAAGGGGGAAACAGGATTCCCGTCGTTTGCTTTCTCCTCTAGCGCCTTGAGGTGATTATGAGTCTGTTCGACGCTTGCCCAGAACTCCCCGCGCAGAATATTTCGAGAGTTGAGGAGCAATCCTTGCTCGAAGATAAACGTGACAATCTGGACGAAATTGGGGTGAGGGTTTTAGAAAACTGGAGAAATAGCCTACCTTTGAGTCACGAAAGGTCGCACCGTGAAGTAGGGCGATCGGTATTGACCGGGCCATCACTTCGAAAATGAAAACACGTTGGCACAAGACAGGAGCAGCCCTCATTTGATTGTTAGAGATTGGCCCCCCGTCATTCGTCATCACGAACATAGGCTGTAAGACTGGTCAAGAAACCTGAATTCACTGGAGAGGATGCTGAATCTGACTCGACGATCAAGCAGATATCGGATCCACTTTGGATCCTCCGGGCCGGAAAAGCAGAACACCGCAGACACATCCTTGAGGTGCGTCGTTAAATGGCTAAACAATTGTCGTCTCGCCAGCCGCCTCGAACACACAACCCAAGCGGTATCACCGGTTCTTTGGGTCAAATGGCGAGTGGCTAGGGGCACATCAGTGACATTTCCAACCCCCGGTAGAAACAACGGCTACCTTGGAAAAAGACAATATCGAAGTTCGCAGACCTCGTGACGAACTTTTGCAGCAAGCGCTCGAGGAGGTATTTTGCGTGTAAAATCTGATAGGATGTATCTATTGTGATAGGGTTAGTTCATGACTGTGGACACATGTCAGGCATTACCTGATGTGCGGGCGATTGCCAGGAGAGGGTCATCTAGAATCTCTTGCAGCAATGCTTCACCTGCGATCCGACAGCCAGTCAATCCCAAGTCACGGATGATGGATGACCATTACCGTCGAGAACGAAAGGTTCCGTCCCGGCGTAATCGCCGATGAGGTCCATTTGCCTTCCCCGACGATTCCGTTCTCTGTACCAGTGATCGTCGATGTAATGGAGGGCGGACTGGGCGTCGAGTCCGGTGGTTGCGATGTCATTCCCCACATCGACGACAGTGGAGCCCACGTCGAAGCCGTCGAGGTCTAGATCCATGACGGGTTCCGTCAAACTGCGAGGGATGTCGTGGTTAGCAAAAGTGTGGCGGGGTCGCTCCCGGCCTCACGTCGGTCAGGGGAGGGATGAGTTTCACCTCGAGACACGGAAAGATCGTTTCGCGCTAGATTGAGAGCGCCCTCACAGATCACTTGGATGTGCGGCGAACTTGAGGGATGCTGGGGAAAGGTCAAGGATGCTCGACACGTGGTCTCTGTATTGAGATTCGATATGGGACCTGATATGGCCTGACGGCCTGATTCCCAAGCGGCAGGAATACAAGATAGCTCGTATTTAAGCCCGAGATTACGGCAGCGAGCGACCGTGGGGTCCCCGCCCGACTCCAGCCGAACATTCATACAACTCCAGCCCTGGGCGGTACGAGACACTGGATTGTGTGACTTGTCAAGGGTCCCAGGGCATGACGTTCGGTCTACCTCCGCTATCGTTTGGGTCGCATGTGGTGGTGGTCGTCATCAGAAAGGTGGAGTTGGACGGCACCGCCAGCGCGGCATTCCTTACCTTGTTCTCTCGTTCTCTCTCACGATTCCTCCGCAGCAATGAAACCGGTTTCGATTGTTCGGCAGCGACAATCCTGGGACGTGCTCTCTTGCTCGCGGGTGAACCTGACGCAATGGGGGTGGCAGAATTAAATTCATCTCCGCGATCGCCATGATGATCACAGCCCTGACTCAAATGCCTATAGCTTGCGGGATTTGAGGCTGCGCCACTCATCACCCGCGCACCCTCTCCTTGGTTTTCCGATGCAGCCTCTGCGACTTTGACCACCACGATTCTCACCCCAGAGCACCCTATTACGCCTGTTCGCGGCTCCCAGGCTCCCGGGTTGCGCACTCGTCAACACCACATGCTCGAATCCCGAATCATCGCTATCCTAGGATCCCGAGTCACGAAGCATTGAGTAACCCCCGCTGGACGTTGCGGTAGAGCTGTGCCCCACCGCTGTACGGTGCGAACTCCGGCGCCTGCGATGTCTATCCTAGGCCTGACTCATTGTCCGGTCCTTAAAGGCACGCGATCTGTTGTCAACCCCGACATCCCACCCCCTTCGCCTTCTTCTCCCAAACCTCCACAACCTCCACAAATCCACGAGATTTGCATGTGCCAGAGTCGCCGTTGTCAATGCAACATTAACAACATTCACACCATTAACAACATTCACACCGTTCACAACATCAACAACATGCCGGCGACTCCGTACCTGGGCAGCATAGACCTACCCTCCCTGTCCCCATATCCATCCCCACCATGGGTGCAACACCAACTCCCGGCAGCGGGAGGTTACAATCGCTACGCGAACCCCTACCCCACACCCTCCCCTACTCTGCCAGGGACACCCAACCGGTTACCTCCCACCCCCAACTCACCTCTATCATCACTGCCCTCCAGCTCCCGTTTCCGCATCGATGCTTCGCTCATGCACGGGCAATACGACGCTTCCGCTGACAACAGCGTGATGAGCGATAGATCCCTACTCAATCCAGCCGTTGACCAGTTCACCTCTTCGTTGGTGTTGGTTCTGCCACAGGATCTAAACGCTAGCGACATCGTGGTCACGCCCACTACATCATCCCCATTCATCACAACATTTGACGTCGTCGCGGCCATCCGAAATGCCCTGTATGCGCAGTCCCAGCGCCGGGGTGAGCCCAGACGGTTGGTCGATTCCTTACGGGGCAGGACCCGGATATCACTGCGCGGTAGGCAGTCGGGGTCCCGGCCCGTCCTTAGCGTCGATTTTTCGTGATTTTGGGACTTGATTTCGTTTTCCTCTCTTCGGTGTATTTGTAACTTGGGCCAACGAACTTGTAGCATTAGCACATGATCCTTCTTCACGATCTCTCGACCCCCTTCTCACCACTCCACCACCCGCTATCTCCGTCCTCCTCTCTTCGCGCTTTTCTATCTTTCGGAACGACTGTTAAAGTACGATACGGTAAATCTCCCCACCTCTTGAATGTCGATGTTGTGGAATCTCAAAATGCCTCTCGAGTTTATCCCCGCCTCCTTCCCGATCGGAGTAAAGCTCGTGGTCCCCACTCATGTCATACCAACAAACTCGCCGGGATACGGCTCAGCGTCGGAAATCGCAGGGAGCAGGGGTTTCTGATCCCATAGAGGCACGCTTCATGATGGAACGCGTTTTGACATCGAGGGGAGAATGCGCAAGGTTCGTCCGGTCACGCTCCTTGGCCGTGGTTGCGCTTAACCTCTCCCAAAGCATCGAGCAGATGAAACAAGCCACAGCTGCCGTGGAGGGTACCTCGGATTATGTGAGAGGGGAAATCGTGCGGAAGAAGGCCATTTATAACAAGGACGCGGCAGACTTGATCAGGCACGAACACGGCGCATACTATCAAAAGGCCTTCGACTCGTCTCTCGCATTCGACGACCTCGCATTACGCGGCGAACGTGATTTGGAGAAGGTACGTGGCCCGTCCATCTTCTCTCTCACCTCATAAACGTGGTCACAGCTCGCGGTTTCGACCTATCGAGGAACAAGCATTTCTCGGCTGCAAGCATTGCAGCAGTCCTATCTACGAGCTGTGGTTCCATTATGGGAGAAGCAAGCCAAGGCCCGATTAACGGAGGCTGAACAACGGCGCCGCTCTCAAGCCAAGTTCCCAATGACCGTCACGGACTTCCTTGCCATCCGAGACATACCTCACCAGCTCCATATCTGTCAATTCCTTATGCTAGAAGACACGATCCGAGACAAGGACGAGCTGAGAAACAAGAGGGACGTGACCATGTCGAAGTATCAATGGGTCTGGAGGCAGGTTACTCCCCTTTGTGAGGAGTATGCGAAGAACGTAAGCACCCGTTCCCAGCAAGCGAATTTCATACCTGACGCGTAGGTTCAATCAGGGTGACTTCAAGGACGAAGTGCGCGGAATCGTAGGGAGCATCCAACCCCCCACAGACCCACGCAAGCGCAAACTTTAACTCAAGCTGGCGACGCCTTTCAATCGCTGCCATGTTGATGTGGAGTGTGGACCCTGCAGTGTTCAATTTTAAACGCGTTACGTGTTCAGTGGGTGTGCTGTTCAGAACTGCGGCAGACGATGTGCCTTTGTGCCTGATCCGGCAGCCGGACGTGACCACCAGTGCCGCGACTTGGCCGTTTCTTATCAAGGTGGGGATCCAATCACCACTTTATCCAAGCAAATAAAAACCTGTGGATTCCTCGTAGGACCGGGCGCAATCCACGACCTCTGCGCGAAATCTTGTGAGGCAAGCTCTGTGGGATTCCACAGTTCGGCGATTACGGAGCTGCCTGTCAGTTGACATCGCCCGTCCGAAATAAACGCAGGGTGAACTTTGAATTTGAACATCGTTGGAGGGTGGCAAAAACTTGTCCCCATAAGGGACAATGGGTTAAAACCCGCGCTACATCCATCAGACGCCCTCGAAGCCTCCGACGGTGGTGGTTCCCTCAGGGAATGAACGGGAGAATGGCCACAACTTAGCGACCACTCAACCTCGCGCTTCCTCTGCGTTTCAAGTTTTCGAACCTTACCTCTATGAATGGCACCCCCCAGAGGTAGATTCATACTTAAGCCGCCTGTCACGAAGGACGGTTTGCAGATCATTAGCATCTGCATCTCTACCCCCCCTCTCCTCCATTCTCCATCACTTCATCTCTCGTATGTCCTTCTGCCCAATTCGGTCGTTCCTTTGTGAATCCTGACCCTATAACCTCCCTTTCTGTCAGACATCCGCCATGTCCTCCAAAACTCAACCCACTGATGGAGAGATGGTTGCTTTCCGCTTCATCCCCGGTGCCACGGGCGGTGCCTCTGTTGCTCGTCAAGTGGTCCCAATCCCCACCCCAGGGCCTGACGAGTGTCTCGTCAAGGTCCTCGCCGCCGGTGTCTGCCACTCCGATTGCAGCATCCTAGACCCTGATTTCCAGAAGGGAATGTTCGCCATGCCAAATCCCTTCGTCCTTGGCCATGAAGGCGCCGGTGTCGTCGTCTCGGTCGGCTCTAACGTCACCGAGTTCAAGCCTGGCTCTTACGTCGCTCTACTTGGAACCAACGCTTGCTACACCCAATCTTGTGGTGCTTGCTCGCACGGCCTCGATAACGCCTGCCTTAACCACCCCTATCTCGGATTCGGCGGTGATGGTTTTTTCGCTTCCCACGTTTCCGTCTCTACCAGGAACCTTGTCGAGGTCCCCGCCGACCAGGAGACCGTGAAACCATCAGTCGCCGCCATCTCTACAGACGCCGTCCTCACCCCCTACCACTCCCTCGTCTCTGGCGCCAAACTCACTCCTGACCAAACGATCCTCGTCATCGGTGCCGGAGGTCTCGGTCTCAACACGATCCAGATCGCAAAACACGTCATTGGCGTGAAGAACGTCGTCGTCACCGATGTCCGAGACGTCAGCGTCAAGGCCGCTCTGGAGGTCGGAGCCGACTACGCTTGCAAGCCTGAAGAACTCGACGCCCTCATCAAGGAGCACAACTTCGTTTTCGATACCGTCGTCGATGTCGTCGGCAACGCTGAAACTTTCGGGTCCTCACTACAGCGAGTCAGGATCGGTGGTCTCATTCAGATCATCGGTCTTTCGGTCCGCGAAATCTCCCTCCCCCTTGTCGCCGTTGCCATGAAGAACGTGACCATAAAGATGAGCGCCTGGGGCACCAAATCGGAGTTAAAAGAGGTATTGAACGCCGTCGCTACCGGAAAGGTCAAGCCGCAGGTGGAGGAGAGGTCATTGGAAGAGTGTTTGGAGGTCCTTCAGGATCTGGCCACTGGGAAACTGAAGAGCCGTGTTGCTCTCATTCCCTGAGCCGTTTCCGTTTTCGCTTTCGCCTTACATATCCATATTTACGTTCGCCCCCTTGTAGCATAATCTTAACGTATATCCTAGCGATCCAGGTTTCTTGAGATTGGGAAATTTACCGAGGTTGTGGGTCGTGCGACTCTTGAAGCTTGATCACAGGACCAAGCTCGAAGGAGAGTTGCACACCCCATAATTTAAGCTTTTTGTTGGCTCACAAAACACACATTCTATACCAATCGAGTGAACAATTCGTGTACTCGGGAGAGTGGGATAAATAAGGGAGAACCGAACTCAGTTCGTTTGAGCTCCAACAGCCTGAGAAAAGAGGAAGTCAGTCGGGTGACGGTTGCGATGACAAAGCTCGTACCAGTCGTTTCAAGTGCTCCATGAATACCTGTAAACTGACGTCGTCCGTGAAGATAGCCTGCCCGTTGTTGGGTCCAGGCCCAGAGCCGTACATGCTTGTGGACATGTGCGTTGTCGAAGGGTTCAGTTTCGAGAGAAGGAATCGGGCTTGGCTTCCACCCTGATCGCAAACGATGTAACGTGGGATCGGTTGCCTGTCGGCCAGAAGGTCCTGAGAACCGTCCGGTCAGAGTGGAATGAAATCAGGAGCCGAGCGACAAACCTGGGCATCAGCAACGGGAGTCTCGAGCAACTCTTTGAAGTTTTCATAACCCTCCTGTTCGTGATACCCGGCTTTCCTCCACTGCGCGACCGTCTCTCCGTGGAAGATCAGGATGTAGAAGAAGGTATCCAGCAGTAGAATCACGTCTGGTTTGATAGACACGCTGTCGAGCAAGACGGGTTGGGCGGGGATATCGAACGTATATGACATAAGTGTTGGTTGGATCATAATAAGAGAATTGTTGACATCTTCCTCGTTCAGTACGTGTCTATACTGGGGTTAGCAAGGGAATGGATAACGAGGGGATCACACTGACCGATAGAAGGCGGTCTCGTCTGGACTGTTGTTGAACACCTGCAAGAACTGACTCCTTCGCAAGTGGAACATGAATTGAGGGTAAATGCTGAAGTTGTCCGCAAGCGCGAAACTCGTTGGATCCTCTTTCCGGTAGTCCGCGAATTTCTGGCACAGACGGATCAACATCCTATCCAACCATCTCAGGACGTCAGGGGAATCGTCGATCTCCGCCTTGAAAACGGCGATCCTCGACATCAACACCGCGGCGGCCTCCTGATCGAACGATGCGGCAATGTTGGGTGAACCAGCTTCGGCGAAATTGCGAGCGACGGTGGTCACTCGTAACCTCATCTCTCCAGAGGAATGTTGGTAGTGGGTGATGAACTGGATGAGTCCTCGTGACCCCGGTTGCAGCGGCTGGCCAGCAGGAGTTACAACCTCGAAGTAGACGGCAGCAGAGGTTTTAGGTGTTAGGACGTTGATATTCCACGCTGATGTCTGGCCAATGCCAATCTCCGTTTCGCCGACGCAACCTGATTTTTTGTTGGCGGACGTAGCATGTCCAATTAACCCCGAAACTTTGAGTTCTTTTGTGGTCTGCGACAGAGTCAGAGACAATTTCTGGGAGGTAGGCGGGTGGGGAGCAACTCTACCTGAACGTCAAACGTTGCGTTGAAACCCATCTCAAGATGTCCCTGCTCGTCTTTGGTAAAGACACGGAGGAAACTCTGTTTGAAAATAGAAGTAGTGAAGGCGTCCGAAAGGACCATAACGCCGTTTGTGGAGTTGGGTAGTGACTTCATTTCGAGGAGCCCGACTTGATCGAGACAACCAGCGAAGAGATCAACGACGTGACCATTGGCGGAAACTCGTTTAGCGAGTGCCTCGCAGAACTACAAGATGGGTGAGGGTTCGTCACGCAGCAGAAATGTAGCATTTTTGTTACCTTTGAGGCGCGCTTGAAGTGCTTCGCGCTGTCACGGTCGATATCGTGATGGGATCGAATGGGTTCCTTCAGCTCATTGGTGACGACCATGCCAGGGCCCTCTGTGCAAGGTCCACCTGAGAACACCATGATTCGCGCGCCGGTGTTGGGGTAAGTAGTCTGTCGGGCCGGAGATTAGCGACGAAAGGATGGGAACGTCGTGATCTACCTCAAGAAGGCCAACAGCAACGCTGACCGCATTTCCGGTACATCTCAAGGGACGCTTATCGTTTGCGACTGGCCATGGATCGCGAGAAAGGGATTCCAAAATACCGGTGAGCTGGAATTCAACCTGTTGGACGGGTAGGAGGAACCGCGCGGCCCCGAAAGCCTGCGCGGGTACTGGTTGACCTGGCCGAGGGGCAGCGCGGTTCTGCCCACTTAACCCCAACATCTCTTGAATTTGTTTTGGGGAATATTCCTTTCCTCCTCGAAAAACGTAGGACTTGTTGCACTCGGGGTGACCAATTTCGTGGACTTGTGTCTATGGACATGGTAAGAACATTGTCACGATTAGCAGGCGACAACTCACCATGGTCCCGTAAGTGATCAGCCCAACGAGGGCGAAGGGCGGCAGAAGACTGAGACTGACGACGATGGCATCCCGCAGAGCCTTGAGGTCCGGCTCGTCCAAGCACGTATCCACGACAAACAAGAAGACGGGAGGTACCTGAGCTGGTCGGCTCAATGTGTATTCAATGGTTGTGTACTTTGGCAAAAGTTCAGCAGGTAGGTTGGTATTGGATATATCTTTGTAGTGAGGCGGGAATGCATTTCTTTGAAGACAGAAGGGGCAGATCCACAGTTTTCCTCGTATGTCGATCTGGCTGTGCGAATGCATTCAGATTGGCCGAGGTGCAGCGGTAAAAGTTTGGACGTACCAGTACGGGTTCAAGATAGCTCTACACGGTGGTTTGCACCCAACGGGGTCGTAAAGGACTGGGGGAAGGTCTTCTCTGTGCTTGAGGGGAGTGTACAAGGCGGAGATTGGAACCACGGTCCTAGTCGCTTCAATGCGAGAAGATGGCCAAACGTTCAATGACAGTCGGATGCCTGGAGCTGAGCGTTAGTGGTTTTCTCGTTGAAGCTTGCGGCGCGCGTACCATCGCGGTCTTCGACATCCTCAAAGTTCATCATGGTTGTAGAGGAAGAGAGAGGTTGCCGTGTTTGAAGTGGGATTTTGAAGTGGGATAAGCCTTGGATCACACTTGCCAACGTGTCTGCTCGTCAGTCGATTAGGTAATCAAACCTCTCCTCCATTCTCCGGCGCTGACGATCCTCGAATACAGGAGCATTACGGAACTGACAACCCACGGCCGGTGGGAATTTGGATATTCTCTCACACCGTCAAGGCGGGGGTATGGCTTTGAGCACGGCGACGACGCGGTTAGCCAGACCGTGTCCGTGATCTAGCGTTCTCGGATGGCCATGCGGCGCCGGGACACCGTGGAGAGCACGGCGAACAGTCCCGGTAAAAAGCCTCGCGCTCTGTTTCAAAGCGTAGAAATGTCTGGATGCGCTTTAATAAGGGCAAGGGAACCCACGCGTTCCCTCAAAAGTGCCCCGTTCCACCCGCCGCGTCCCACGTCCGTCCATCATGGTCAGATACATATCGCCAGGTATGGGCCACATATCGGACTCTGGTGCGCGTGCCTAACGTTCCACCAGTTCTTGCAAGGTGGAGGTCTCGAGGGAAGTACCTTTCCGGTGGAAGAAAGCGGGACGGTAAACGTCTCGAGAAACTAGAGCGATATGTGTGAGTGGAACGAATATCCGAAATGCAAACGCAAAGCTGAAGTAAGAGGAAGGACCACGCTCGGCAGATTTCACAAGAAGTACCAACAGTCACAGCCGGGGTACTTATACACTCATCATTTGGCTTTTGGAACGGTCACCTGATTGTTATCGTTTTTCGCAGGGTTGTTTACGAGGAAGGATTGCCCACGCGACCAAACACGCCCGTACAAGGGTAGGCCACGCCCCGTGTTCTGTTCTGTTATTCAACTGACGCGACCCTCTTAGTTCAGAACCACCACCTCTTCCTACCCCCATTGCTATCTCTTACGACGACCTCCCCGCCCCCTCCTCCAAGTCTGCCAATCCTCCCACCAACAAACTCATCAAATTAAAGGCTAAGGTTCTACGTTATCTCCAGAGAGCACAGAAAATGCCAGTCCTCACACGCTCAGTATCGGCCACATGCTCCAACAAGCCCTACCTCACCCCCCACACTCCCCTATCCACCCACCCAAGGGCGCTCATCGACATGACGCCCCTTCCTTCTCTCTTCGATAAGATGATTGAAGTTGCCAAGCGCGGCAAACGATCCACTTCAGTTCATCTGGAGGTGGGCGGCGACCCATTCGCGTTGTCGCCCATCACGGAAGAACCTGAAGAGTCCTCATCTGATCCAGTCGAGGTCCATAACGTTCGCCAGCCATCGGAGGCGCCCACTGAGGTCGGGGGTGGGCCAGAGCCCGCGACCCAGCAACCGTCGGCCACCACCGACCACATGGACTTTGAGGACACCCCTATCACCTTCTCTGAACCCGCCGATCACACACCCCCTCCGGCTCTCATTGTACCACTACCCCCTCCCGCGCCCGTCTCCGCTCAGTTCCACGAGGAGGCCCTTACAAACTTCCTCCCATCCAACCCTCTCCATACATACCCCGAACAACCTGCCCCACTGTAAGTATGCCTCGTGAACTTTCATGTGCACTGATACTAACCTTTACACTCAGCCTCTTCACGAACAACGAACCCCTCCCCCTATCCGAGTTCACCAACTCGGCCACATTCCCCCACGCGACCGTCTATTACAACCCCCCATCCACTAGGTACGTTAATCACCAGCACCTGCCCGCCCACGGTACTAAGCACGGTTTTCGTAGCACGACCCTTGTTTCACACTTCCCTACGCTGGAAGAGGTTCAGTTCCAACCACCACAGGTGAACGAGGAACCCCCTCAAATGTGAGAAATTGACCATTTCTGAACTTGTCCAATTCTAACCCGTCCACACAGCCAAATTCCCGAACACGACATCGCATACCCCCAGTACCCGGTTTTCCCCCTGCCCACATACCCCATTGCATTACCCATGTGAGTTAACCCCTTTTTATTCGAGGTTGAACGATATCAACTAAACGACTATTTAGCTTATCCGCATCCGCGCCTGTGCAGAATACCATGCAGCCGGCTGTCCTCCCCGCCCTCGCCCAGTCCCTCCCCACCTTCACCCCCACCCCCGCCTACCATGGTCTGAACCCCCAGCGAGAGGAGCCAAACCGGTTCCAACCCCCTCCTCCCTCTGCCCCTGCTGAGGCCTACTACTGCCGTCCCATGTTCGTACCTCAGGTCCAGCAACGACCAGGACGTGAGGACAGCTTCGCGTGGTGGTTCCATCCTCGCACACGTCCCCCCAGTTGGCGCACTCGGGAAATCGAGCGCCAGAGAGAGATGGACCGGGTCGCTGAACCTTACCTCGCCCGCTTACGGGAGGTTTCTCGTCAGAAGAAGGCTGAGACCGAGGCTCATGCGCTTGCTGGACAGCAGAAGGCAGATCGAGCCAAGGAAGAACGAGACAAGCCTTTGAGAGACTCCTTGAGGGGAAACGAGAAGAAGGCGCAAAAGGAGTTGAAGGAGGTTGAACACCAGCAACGATCCGAGGAGAGAAGGCAGGCGAGGAAGGATGCCCGCGAGGGGAGGAAACGTCGGAGGTCTGCCGAGAACGTGCCGCCTGGGGGTCAAGAAACGGAAGTTTCAGTCCCTCCCCGCCGCAAGAGTTCTGGCAGGTCGAGTCCCTACAACATTCCTCATCCCGCAACGCGTTCTCCTCGGCGTTCACACGTCGTGCCTGGCGGATTTGATTCTGACGACCTGACGTCAGACCAGACTGGCGTTACCCCCGATGTACTCTGGAAGGGTCTCAGGTCGGCTGTTGACGTGGGATTCAGACTCTGGATGCAGAGTTAACCCGTTGTATCGTTCTCCATGCGATCCGAGGGAAGAGGAGAATGGAGCCCGTGTATGGTTATTGCCGCAATCCTTTCACCTCCATTCCCCTATCCTATCCGTACCCGCATACATTCATATACCCTATCTCTGAATGTATCACCAACGTATCATCAATGTCTTTCTGGCTTGTCCTTGCAATGGATTGATGTGAATCACGATCAAAGACAGCCGCGCCAACGTTGCTACTAACTGTTTTGATATCTTAGTGATGGATGGAATTAGCAGTGTTCAGGCCCATGATTCGGCAGCTAAGGAAATCCAAGCGCGCTAATCCGCCACGAAACGCATGAGTTGCTACATTCTCAGATGCGCGAGTGGCCTATCATCCGAGGGTTAACGTGGTGTATATGCATACGTGTGATATCCTGTTGAACCTCTTTTGGCTTTTGGTGCGTTTAGATTCTTGACGGAAGCACGGAAGCCGAACACGAAAAGGGGGCGCAGGAGTGTACGAGATACAACGAAGCTTAAAGCTTTAAGTCACAATAGGTTTCGAGGGAGGGTGTCACACAAGAGAAAACATTGCAAATATGTAAGATACTATGAGAGGAGAGAGGCAATTTGAAAACGATAACAACGTCGATGGGGATTGGAAGAGGCTATGCGAAATGGGTCGGAGAGAGCGTGGAATCTGATTTGCAGGTGGCGAAGGGACGAATAAAGGGACAAGGCAAATAGACGAAAGCGATAGAAAGCAAGACAGGAATGCTATGCAGGAGAAAGTAACGAAGAGGGACAGAGAATGATAATTACGGCCGGGAGTTCGGCCATTGTGGGGGTTGAGCACTACCGGCGAGATGCAAAAGTGGTGTTTGTGGTTGGTTATGTGCTCCACTTGGTGGGTGGAAACCCTGGAATCCGCTGCTGGGGGGCTGAGTCTGGAATGCGGCCGCATCTCTGACTGTTGAGTTGCGGGGCGGATCAGCCGAAAGTTTTGACGTAAATAATAGGGTTCACGCACAGACTGTCCAATCAAAGCCACCGTCCAACAGGGATGTGAAGATACCCTCAACGTCACTTGATCCCGTGGCATAGGACTCTCCCTCAGGATTGTATGAGTTCGAAGCCAGACATTGCACGATGTTCTGGACAATCTTGCGGTAATGTGCGGCGGGGTGAATGATTGAAGGACCGCAGATCGTGTCAAAGATACCAGCGGCGAGGTGTTCAAGCCTCATTAGTAGTGACATTTGTCTGGGAGGTGTGGTCGGCCGACCACGCCATTCCCTTATGTTTAGGTCGTCTGTAGGACGTAGTAAGCGACCGGGGTGGGTGGTTGCAAGAGTTGGTAAAGGTGGCTAACCGTCGATAGCGCCGCGGTCGTACAACAGCGCGAGGAAAACAGCAGCAAAGGCATGACATGCCCAATAAGGGTCAATTGCGAACCGTAACATGACCATCGCTGGTTCGTTGATGTTGAATTGCCGTGGAGGTACCGCCTTCATCAGGGTATCCGGAGAGTAGCCCGCCTCGGCCTCTGCTGACAGGTAGAATATCATGTTCGCTGCAGCTCCCAGACTGGGCGCGAGGGATGGTGGGGGCGGGGCACCAGGGGTGCTTAGCCAGCGAGTCATCGTAGTCCCAAGATGGATACTGTTGATAGCCATCCTATACCACCGAACGGCTGTGAGGGGCATCTGGGTAGGGTAGGCTGCTTGGTCATGGTTTGTTGTTTGCTGAGGCCGCCGTTCTTGAGGTTGGCACATCATGGCACCCCACGTGCTGTGGAGACCAGGTGGTTGAGCGCTTCAGCATGAACAAAAGGGATGGAGCAATTACCGTTCCCACTCGTCTAGCCCCTGGTTACATCGCCTGAGTGATTTTTCGTCGATGCTCCTGAGAGTAAAGTCGCCACATGACTTGGCCGCTTCGTGAAGAATAGCAACGAGTTCAGTCAAACCAGCCAGCCGGATGTCACCAGGCTGGGAACAAGGGTGGCTGCCGAACGCGCGTGCAACCTTGGCCGCCTCGATGGGGTCCGTTTGGACAGGCAACGCCGCGGTGAGCGTCAAGCTTGAAGAAGGGTAAGGGGGGAAGAAACGAGGTTCGAAAACGAGACCCACTAGTAATCGACGGAGACAAGGTTCAGCCAGACCCTCATTGTCCGCATGTCAGCGTCTGATATGTTGACATCCCGTGACGAGAACGGCAAGAGGACAGAACGGTCCAGATTCAGGTATGTCGAAAACCTGATGGCGACACCAACTATTGTCCAAGCGGAAGCGTCCGAAAATCGACTCCGAGGTAACTGTCCAGTGGAGGGTTCTGGAACTTGGAGCGGCATCCATTGGACATATAGCAGCATGGACTGAACCGCTTCCAGGTTGATGTCTGTTGGGGAGGGTCGGAGCAGAAGAGCGGATATACAATTATCGAGCAACGAGACGAGCTCAGAGTATTTGGGATGAAGCCAACTTTGGGGAGAGGAGATATTGTCACTAAATCCAGGGCGCGGTCAGAAGCGCACCAACAGAAGGTGCCATCGCCTTACTAGTTCCAATACCGAGCTCCGATGCAACATACAGACATGAAGAGAAGAACGCTTGTGCTCCGGACACGCATCGCGCTTCGCTGTGTCCTAGCACATAAGAATGGCGCAAGGGGGTAATTATTATTGAAGTATCTAGGAGACACCAGATCAGCCAACACGTCGCAGGTAGGGATCGATCAACAGACATGGTGAAGAGTTTGTTGGCCTCTTCTACGGTTATCACGCCCCGTTTGATGGGGTCGAAAGAAGATATGACAGAAGGGGGCAGTTCTGGGCTCGGTTCTGGGGTGTCGGCATTATCCATCGAAGATTGGTCGCTGGTTGTTGTTGGACCCTCCGGGTGGGAGGCGAGATTGCGCAAGGTTGCCATAGGTGCGGCTAAAGCAATCGAATTGACCGTCTTGCGTGGAGGTGAGTCGCCGCGAGGTGTGTCTTGAGCAGCGGAAGGAGGGGAGTTTTCATCTCGCCAAGATCGAGGGCTGGAACGAGGGGAGTGATTGAGAAGTGAGGGTGATTAATGGAGGGTCAGAGGCGAACTTACCTTACGTCGACGGACAGCGTCTCAGAGGTAGGCATGTCTTCCTCGAATTTTGGGACCTTTTCTGGAACGATACCCATCTTTGTTTCTATGATTTCGAGTCGCCGCTTGGTGTCGGTAAGCCTGAGAGACCGGAGCTCGATCGTCAAGCGGGAACGTGGATAGTTGGAAGATTTGGACGTACTCTCTCTGGAGCTCCAGTATAGCATGAGGACTGAAGTTGCGATCGCCAGAGTAAGGATGAAAACGCGGGGATTCCGGTACAGCCTCGGTTTCGAACGAACACTCGCGACCGGCCGATTTACAGCGCTGACACGGGACGGTGTATGGGCCATCACATCGCTGTTTCCTGGTCCTGCACTGGAGACATGCGCGGATTGTCCTCCTAATGCGCGTGGGAGGGTCCATCTGCGAAGGGAAAGATGGAGGGAAGGAAAGGGACGAGGCGAGAGGGAGAACAAGAAAGGGTATTGTTTGCCGGAGGGACTATAAAAGTCCAGTAGCACTACAATTTCGAAAAGCGTCCGATCTCCCGTTCCCAATTTCATTTTCGTTTCGTTTCTTGCTTGCGACCGTCCTCGGAGTTTTTCGATTTTCGGTGAACGTTGCATTCTTCTCTCACACATGCTCTGGTTTGTGGCCAGCTGGCCGCGGGAAATGCAGAGGGCGAGCGGGAGGGGGAAATCCTTGCGAAAATTGAATGCCGTCCGGTCAAAATTGGTTCCGGCTTTGATTGAACCATGCGAGTGTGACCGGTTACGTTGATCACTTGTATGTCTCAACACCGGACACCCATCAAACGGATTAGCCAGGGCTCGTTGCGGGCCTTATCCCGTTCCGCGAACTACCCGGATGCCCCGCACGGACTCGCCTTCCTCACTCCCGCGCTGGCTGAGTTGACGGAGGAGATGCAGACGCTGCAATCCCACACCCAGGGGCTGCGAAACCTCGAAAACTCGCTGACGAGGTTCAACGAGTCGTTCGCCAGCTGGCTTTACGTGCAGAATATGGTTTCGCTAAGCCTTGATTGGACACAAGTATCCTTCTTTTTTAACTGATTCGGGGCGAAACACGCATTCACCCACCCTCCAGGCCCCTATCCCTGCATCCTTTGTGCTTGCGCGACAGCGAGCAGGTGATCCACCCGCGTCCGTGTTATCGTGTGCCCTCGACTTATCGCTTCCCACAGAACAGGAGGCACTCGCGGCTCAAGCGGCCCTCAGGACTGCAGCCCTTCCACCGCCAGAGCAGCCGCAACAGAGTACGAGGGAGCAATCAGAGCTGGACCCAGACTCGACGTCGATCACCCCAGCGATCAGCGCGACTGCCAAAGTCGTAAAGAAGGCGAAAAAGAAGCTAACTGCGAAAGAGAGACGGGAACGCGGAGTAACAATTCACTTTCTCCAACTCGTCGTTTTCTGGCCCTGACACTGGAAACAGCTGGAGATCGAGAAAGTGGTCAACTCGCTCCCTCTCGAGTTTCGTGGGTCCGACCATGTGAGCAAGGGACTTCCCTGTCCGAACCAGCCCACGCCGCTTCCATTCCTCACACGCCACACACACAGACGCTGCGCACGCAGATTGAAATCGTGATAGAGGCCCTGATGGACAACCCAGAGAAAGCGTACAAGGGTGAGTAGTCGTCTACCCCCTCTCTCCCAGACCATGGACGACGAGCGTGCGCAGCGAGCGACCTGGTACGCCAGCCGCAGCTGAACCAGGCGAGAGTTCACAAGTGTTTCTTGGCTCTGGCCAACCGCAAGATCGTTACCAGGGACGCATCTGTACGTGTGGAACCCGGGATCTTCTCCGCCTTCATTTGCCTATTTTTGATCGCCTGGGTAGGGACTCTATCGTTGGCAGGGTCTCTGATTCCCTTTCTCCGCTCCACGTTTCTCATGATCGTCGTTTTCCATCACCCGCCACCTTTCCGGCGCAGTCGCCGAATTGATAAAGTGCCCTCATCATGGGAAGTCTTCCGCCAGACGCGTCGTTGTCCATGCTTGCGGCCGACCTCGTCTCCCTTTTTCGTCCGCTGGCAAAATGGGGTTCCTGTCCCTGAATCGTTTGGTCCGCAGGTGTTGACAGGGACCAACTGTGGGGCCAGCATCGAGTGATCCTCATACATTTCCCGTAAACCTCCCATTGAGTTCGCGGTCAGATGGCTTGATCGGTGATGGATGATGGACAAAATGTATGGGCTCGGGCGGCGTGTAAGGTTGTTTGCGTCAGCTGGCCGCATTTGTGGGAAGAAAGTGCCTATTATTCGTACATGATGGATAAGGTACAGAGGGTGAAATTGATGAGAATAAGGACACTCGATGGTGAGACAATAAGTAATGAGACACGGGCGCGAGCAGAATCAATCAACCCATCTCGCCAAGTTAATGACCGGAATTAACTATAGGTCAACCGAACAGCCCCCAGTCGATCCTCCCTATCCGGACCTCGTGAACTTTATCAGGAGTACAGAAGGACGTCCGCGCCCATCCAGGTCAAGCTCAACCCCTTGCAATATCACACGTTCTCCAAGGAAATCCACCTTCCTGACTCCGTAACTTGACCCACACGGACTTCTGTTGTGGCCGAGCCTCGCCCACATCGACGTTTGCGCCTCTTTGTAAACGTCACCCATCTGCGATAGCATTGCAAATTCTGGGGCCGAAAGCTTCTCCTGGAAGTATTCATAAATCCCACTCAACAGGGATAAAATCGTTCCCGAGGGTTCGAACGTGGAGATGAATTGTCGACCGACTGTTGGGTGCTCGAACTCGAGAGCGTAGGCTCGTTGGGTGGGATTGACGAGGACCGGTTGTTTGCTCTTGTGCAGGGATATCTGCTTGTACCCCCGTTGGCTCTCGGAAAACACGAGTGCGGTGTTTGGAGGTTTCGTGACGTCGTATGAGAGGAGCCCGGAGTTTCCGAGGAGAACGTTCACGCTCGGTTCTAGGGCATCGAACGGGGTGATGGTGGGGGCGTCTGGATATTGTGTGTGGCGGGCGGGAGGATGTGCCGGACCGTTGTAGGATGACCGTGACACGCGGCTCTGACCTATAGGGCATTCAAAGGTCAACATAAACTCTACCAGGGTCGACTGAAAATACGTACTCTTGCGACGCGGTGGTACGAGGTCCTCAGGTGAAGGTGTGGGGTAGTAGCACGAAGTGCCAGTTGGGTAGTTCGAAACTCTAGTCCAGCTCGAATAGCCTTGTTGGGTACTCATGATGGTGAGGAACGGAGGTTTTATCAGGAGAGGGGGAGGTGGCTGGTCCATCCCAGGTCCGTCCATTTTATCCAGTGTGCAAGATCTGGTTATCGCCCATCCCTAGAAGGTGTAGTACAGACGGATGTCCTCCCTACAGTGCTGTGGGAGTCAGATGGTCATCGGTTAAAGGATGGATATCAAAGGCGAAGCCACAGGATGGCCATGGCACGGATACCGTGGCGGAACAGTCTATTATGTGTCGCCATTTAACTAGCACAGCTGGTCCATGAAGTTGGTACACCTTGGTACACGATGTCGTGTGGCAGTCCAACACAGCTGGTAAAACACTGAAAAGTAGGTGCTCGTGTGTAGACACGTGGGAACCGCCACAACCGAAAGCCGTGTCCGTTTTGATGCTGATGCCCGGGCCGGAAGAAGTAGTCGGCGTTCCATTCAGTGTGTTCCGCCGTCCACGGACTGCACTCCGCTAGATCAAACGTCACCGCCTCAAGCTCTCAAGCTCAAGCCAAATGGATGTGCTGTCGGTGGTGGTCGGAGCAACTGGGTAGCCGAACAACATGTCGGGGAATTGTCAGAAAGCGATCGAGGTCAGCGTTTCGATACGCGCAGTCGATCGACTTCTCGACGTTCCTTGCGCGTCCAAGTCAAGATGCCGGGCCTAGGCGAGAAGCGGCCGCCTGATTGCGCATGACAACCGACTGCAGCCGAGCGGGGCTCAAACAAACCCGGTTATTTCAGAGGCTGGTTTTTTGAACTTTTTGCCGCCCTCCGCGCCGGGTTTTTTTGGTCCGTTCTGGTGGAAGATGATGTCGAAGAAGGCGGAGACAAATGTGGCCGAGCCCCCGCGGTCGTCCTTGTCTCAAGCACGGCAAGGATTCCTCACAAAGATTGCCCCAAAAGGATAAAATCCCGGAACTATCATCAGAAATGGGTCCAGTTGACTGATGTTTATGTGTGTGACTTACGAAAAGTTGAAGCATTGACACCCAACACATCCTCAGGGAAATCAATATTCAATCCCCTATGGAAACGTTTCAAAAGGTGGCGAGTCCAGACCTTCACTTTCCCTATGCATGTGAAGGGTCGAAACAGAATGCTTGAGTAACCTCCTTCCCCTGGGGCGACATCAATGACGCGTTCTCCTGGTTTCAAGTGAACACCCGGACCGGACATCCCTGCCTTGTCACCCATTACAGGTCAATGAACCTACCCGCTCAACAGGCTGGGGCTCGCCGTCAGACCAACGGCCCGAAAACCGCAGCCTATTCCCAGCGAGGCTGACATCCAATATTGTGGCCGACACGGGGAAGCGATACGAGGGGGTGTGCGTTTAACGTTTGCCCCGTGTACATAATTTCAGATAAGCACGATCGGCGGTGTTCCAAAATTGTGCTCCACCTAGAATGGGGAAAACCCAGTGGACGCACGGCGTGAGTTCGTCTGATGGATGCGGAGTGATCGACATGTGGCTTGGAGGTTGGAGTGCTTCGGGCGGACCGGACAGCCGGCCCGAGTCCGTGGATTTCATGAAACCCAACCGGGACCCCCCCGGGGAATGCAAAGGATTCATGAAATATTTGCAGCAGCGTAAACCATAACCACACCGCGCGTCAAGTGTAGTACCGCATACTTAGTAAGCCAATACAACGAGAAAAACCTCAACCTCTCCCTCGACCGCTTTATCAGCCAAGCTTGTGATACTATGGTCCAAAAGCACAGTTTAGCCAGTACACGTAGCCCCTTTTCTTTGGTGGCATATATTGCTTGTGTTCACCAGCACAGGGAGCGCGTTCCGGAGGGTCTGGTCGCTTTTTTTCTCTCGGAAGGGATGATCTCTACGTACGCACGAAAACCCCTCGGATTAGGCTCGAGCCAGACTTCGGATCTCACTCGACGCTGCAGTCAGGGGGAGACCCGTCAAACCGCTTTTGAACACACGGTCTAGGCCGCGGTGGTGATACTTGCTGGACAAGGCACGTCGTCTACTTAATGAATCCCCGTGCACTCCAAACCGTCCTGCGATCGGGGGACGTAACGCGGGGCGTACATCGTGTCCCAAACCACACCAAAAAGATCCCCTAGCCGGAAGGGGATAAATCTTTGTTTCGGACGTGGCTCCGCGTTGCGCTGTCCCGTGGTCCTAGTTACATCTCGAAACCCCACGCAGGTCGGCTCGATCCTGGGGGAAAACCTCCTGGTTGTGAATCTAACCCATCCTTCTTTTGGCTTCCATCATCTGCAGTAACACCAAGCGCGCGTTCCTCACGCGGGAGACCTGAGTACGAATATTCAGGTCATGTAATGGGAGAAGGGTGAGACGTGCATATCGTTGGATCTTCCCGGTATCCGTGTAGCGAGGGAGTTCCCGCATACCACGACGGTCGCGATGGCGGTGATGGTGCGACGGAATGAACGCTTGGGATGGCAATTTCCTGTGCTTTGGTGGATGTGATCCCGGACGTCAACCTCTTATCGAAGGCTCGGGGACAACGAGGGCATCGGCATCAAGGGCGAACCTTCGCGGCCCGAGTCGCGCAGGCCAGGGCAGAAAACTCTGAAGGAGGTAGCGCCCGTACATACAAGGCGCTTTCCACAAGGCCGTGACTGCACGGTAAGGGACTCGCGGTGACCCAGATTAGGGCACCAGGTGCGTCAAGCCTACCGCCACGGCCTTTGTTACGCTGATGATGGGCAGGTCCCTGTTGGCGTCGCGTGGGTGGGAAGGCGCATATACCAAGGTGACGTCCCGCTTGAGTTTGAGTGGCTGGGCGTGATGTTAGGTGGGACCCGAGAGGGTCAGGCAGCATTGGTGGTAACTGGGTGTGGCACCCCCCTCTCTCGAGACCCACCAAACCTCCCTCGGTTTGACGGTGACTCCCATAGCGCGGCCACTACCCGTTTCCGCCGGATGGCGGGCGGATATAAGAAGAGGTCGCGCTCAACGAGCCGTGGGATGGCAACGAACCGACGAGGACATGAAGGCGAAACCTCTGGAGTGGTCTATCACGACGGCGGCGGTGATGCACATATCGCGAGGGGTCGATTAGCACGTCGGCGAGAGATTGCATTGGGGAACGTGTCGGCGCCTAACCCGTAACCCCCCGCATCGCTCCGCCCAGCACATTTTCCAAGCTGGCCAATGTGGTCGCCTGCCTCACGTGTGCACCCTCCCACTCATGCTTGGTAACGTTTCGGGCCTGGTGCATTACGACTTGACGCCAGAACCCCCTCATGGTCCGTACTCGAGGGGCTGGCGCTCCTCTCGGAATCCCCAGACGGTCATCGGACACGTAGACAAAACGACATGCCAATCGACAGGCTGGAGTGCGGTAACCATACCCTGCTGTGCGAGGACCGGGTACGGTCATACTGACGGTTGAGGCTACTTCGGCCAAGGTGCCGGAGACGCCACCTCCAGCAAGGGGTCGGTCTCAAATGGTGGGGCACTTCACCATTATGGGGATGTAGGGAGATTCTGCTCCTATGGCCATTCTGCCTTCCGCAATTCCCGAAGAGGGCGTGCACCGATTGTCGTCGCGCCTGCCCTGGGACATTTGGTGGTACGCCCGATTCAGCCTGGAGTCAAAAGACTGGAAAATAATGGTGGTGACACACGTACAACGCTGTCCTCGATGACGCCATGACCATCACAGCGAATGGGTGATGACGACATGGACGAGGGCACACCCTACACGTCGGTGTCATCATACATCACAACGGTCTTGGCTAACGCTGAAGTGCTGACCGGTGAGAGGGGCGCCTTGCAAAATGGTACGCGGGGGTGAGCAAGGGTATGGTTGGAGCGTCCGAGGGATTCATTTAAGCAACAAGTCAGAGGGATGGGCCGAACATATGGTGTTGGGTGCCCCAGCCGGCGAGGGCACCACCAACGGCTGGGAAGAACCCGGTAGACTAGCATAGGTGATCACAGAGAACCGGGACTAGTCGATACAGAGATCGGTGCGCGCCTACTCATGGGGGGAAAACATGACCCGTTGGGTTCGTAAAAGAATCGGTGACGTCCATCCAACCACAACTAGTTCACCCCCAGGACATCGGCGCCAGAGATCCTGACCCTATGGTTTTCCTTGTTCGTTGCGGCACTTGGTGTGTGGTGGAGAGAAGAGCGTTTGGCCAACCTGCGGCGGGCCCCCTCACCGTCAGGATTGTTTCTCCCTGGGCCAGCGGTTTCCGGTTCCCAGGAACGTGCTCGAAAAATCCATGCAGGTGATTCACCCGAGATGTCGTATCAAGTGGCGGAACGGATGGGAGTTGTCGCGTCGAAGAACTTGGTCGATATCCAATCTTCCCCACAGAACCGACCCCGCCCTCGTCGTTCAAATCGCGTCCCACCCTCTGCAGCCATTCGTTCGCTTCAGCACTTATATGACTTGCTTTGGATGGATCCGAGTCACCCCTAAACTTGTGGCCAAAACCTGTGCATTTGGACAGGGCGGGTCAATCCCAACTGTGACTCGCGCCCATCACGCTGTTGCGTATATGTATCCGTGAGCCTCCAACCGACGGCACCCCACCGTCCTTTCACGTACCCCGCACCGTCTCCTCTTCCCAATGTCTCGACGACGCGTATCGAAGAAGGTTCACACCACCGAGATGGCCCCCGTCGTGGAGGCAGCTCTCCCGGAAATCGCCCAAACCAGCGCAAGTGAGCTCCGTTTTCCTTTCTCCGTGGATAGTACGCGCGCGCTAACGACTGAAACAAGTCTTTAAAATCCCAGACGAGACGTTCTTGGAGATTCTCTCTTACTTTCCAGTGATAACCCTCCGGTACAAATACACAGGCCTGCGGGGCGTCTGGGGTCTCAACGTTCTTCCGGGTGAATTCGTGGAACGGTTGGACGTTCTTCGGGCAATAACCCAAACATGCCGCACACTCCGTCGAAAATTCTTGTCCTGGCTGTGGGAGAGAGTGGAAGCCTGCGTCGTGCCTACCCTCTCTGCGTGGTACATTTATGTTGGGAATGTGTTGGAGAGCAAGTGCCATATCTTGCTCAAGAACCCGTTGCTGGCGACCCACGTCCGGTTAGCGAACCCCCATTTACTCTACCCTATCTCACGCGTTATCGTTCATAGCGTGATGTCTGTTACCGTCTCCCGCTACCGAATGGATACGATTCTCCCCGCCTTCGCGAACTGCCTTCAGTCCTTACCGAACCTCCACACCTTGGAATTGTGCCACGTTCATCAGGAGATGACGACGAAGCTCAAGCAGGCATTCGAGGGAAAAAAGATACCCTCTATCCGAACCGTGGTTTTACCCACAACCGCTCATCACATTCTGCGCTCGTGTCCAAACGTCGAGGATGTCACTTGCAATGTTGGAGATGGCAGCCAAATACTTGGCACCATCGCGGCCAATTGTCCCAAAGTGGAGAGGATATCGGGTATGAGCCCTTCTCCAGCGATGCTCAAACGTTGGTTGGATCCCTAGCCCAGGTTCTCGTGTCACTTACTTACCATCGATCCACCAGGGCTAGCAAAGAAGCACCCCAACTTACGAGAGGTGTCTTTCTCCCACGTACGCCGATCCTACCCAATTATGCATTGGCTCAAGGTGAATTGACCTCCCGTCATCCAGTGTTGGTTAGGGTACCCAGACATTTCGCCGCTGGTGGTCTTCAAGAGGTTAGCGACCATTGAACTTCAACTCGAACTCCTCGTGGGGGCGGACCCCCCGGCTCAGTATATATCCGCCGCGACCAAGGTTCTGCGGGCTAGCGAGTACGGTGGAAGGAAGGTCATTAAGGTGAGGGCCCTTCGTTCCGGACAGCTCAACTCGTCCGGGTTTCCCAGGGCCGAATTCATGGCAGTGGATAACTTGGACATTGTCGTTGCTTGAGTTAAACCGGCTATTTTCCAATGACGGACTCGTACCATGTTTCGGACGCTTACGGGTCTCCCTTATCGAAACCACTCGTGGTTCCCATTCGGAGTTCCTCCGCCTTTCTTTGTCCATGTACCATTACTCAAATACTTCGTATCCGGATCGCGAGGAGGAAATAAACAATTACAACTACAATTAATATTGTACAGGATGGGGGACTAACTGCTACAAGGGGACGTCAAAAAATGAACACGAGGGTGAAGGAGAAGAGAGAACGCGTTACGGATCACTTTCCAAACACCACACGAAGCGTGAGATGATCACCGATAAATGAGGAACCCAAGTAAACACCATGGAACTTGCATTCCTTTCCCAAAATATCGACCCTCTTCATCCCCCGCTTCCACTCGGCATCGCAATCGAGCACATCCTGACACCTCTTCACTTGGGTATCGCTCGCCACTTTCCAAAGGTTCATGTCCTTCTTGAGGTGGTTCTTCTCCCCGTGCCCGATCCGCTCGTGGAAATGCCAATGGATTTCCGTGAGTAGGTCTCGGATCGTCAGGATCCCCTGGAAGTCGAGCCAGGTACGTGTCAAGCCGGGGTGGTCAAACTTGACGCGGAAACGCCGATGTAGCGCGCCTTCGACGACCAGGGAACGCTTTTGTTCTTCGGTGATGGGAGCGCTGTTGCTCCACAACTTGGAGACACAGACGTTGATTGGGTACTCTGATACGTCGCAGAGGACCTTGCCGTGACACAAGCCCGAACCGAGCGCGACGAGAGGGTTAACGGATGGCGTGGTGAGGACGGGAGCCGAAACGGTTGGGTTGGGAGGGCCGTAGTTGTGCGTATTTTGGAAACCGACTACCCCGAGCGAGGCGGGGAGTGGGGGGACTCCAGGAAGAGGTGAAATAGTGAAGACGGGTGAACGACGAGTGCGCATCGTGACGGTGGTGAAGGCTGGAGAAGCTGGATGGACCAGCACTTGGCTGACCGCACAACTTGATTCGGGGCAATTGAAAGTACCATGAAGGTAGCAGGTTCTGGAGGCGACCTGGCAGTAAGAGGTGGAGGCTGAAGACATAGTATCAAGAGCGAAAGAACAGTGAGGTGGCCAGAACGCGGATGGATGGCTCCACATTATATACCCGAACCTGCGGCGCAGAACGTCCTAGGGGGCGCCGGGTGGACGACAACCGATAAAACAGGGAGACCAGGGACATGGGCTGCAACGTCTCCCACCAGAAAGTGGCGGGCGAGGACATAATAAGCCGCCACGCATGAGGCGGTCGTGAGGGGATTCGTAGACGCTACAACCAAGGCTAGGCTGTAAAGGACGCTTCGGTAATCGCCGCGGCCGGTTCCGAGTTCGATCGTGGCGGTGAGCGCTTCCACGTTATCAGCCTGATATTATCAGCCTCAACATGTACACTGAGCACTGAATTTGTGTGGCCTTCCCTTCCGGATTTGTGGCTGTGGCGGATCCAGCGTGGTAAGTTCGTAATGGGTCAAATTCAAGGTTACGACCGTAGGGTTCTACAAAACGTGAACGAAAAAAATGGAGACGAACGACAAGACTATGCGAACAACGATAACTAACACCCTATCCGGGCGCATGGACGTCAGGCGGTCTAACCTGGGCTTTTGACACCAGAAGCACTATGGATACAACGAAAGCACGAGACAACAAGCTGGGACATGACATGGACGCATACGACGAGACGAGAAAGGTCCTTCATTACACTACGCAACGGCCATGACTTTACGCTCTTCGTAGGAGTCTTGGTCGTTGTTATGGACGGATTGGATCTTGTCCATCTGGATAGACTGGGTTATACCGATGCTGACTTCTGTCTTTCGTTTGAGACCTCCCGAGCCGCTGCCCTGTATCCGTGTGATTGTCATCAGTCGGACCGCGTGATGAAGTCGGTGGAGGGACTTACGCTCACGTTGAAACTGTTTACATTTGTCGAGTTCATCTCTTCGCGTAAGGTGGCACGCGAGTTAAGGGTCTGGGTGAAGTGTGCTAGATCAGCAAGCTTGTCCAGGTTATCACCTCGGGAGCGTGCGTACCATCATGAGGGTGTTACTGAGGGCCGAAAGGAAAAGGCGGCGTCAGTGGGGAATGTGGTACAACCAGGCTGGATACTCACGTGTAGATGCGGCCTTGCGGCAGAGCGAAGAAGAAGTGAAGGTTGGTATCGATGCGGGTGGTGAAAACGATGACATCGATGATCTGTTTGGGGAAGTTATGGATCGAGGATCGTATGGAACACTGAGGATCACGTACGCAGAAGACTGCACCGATGGAGGAGGTCTCGATTGCAGTTCGGATCAGGCGTTCAATGACGTTGTCGGTCCCTGAGAATGTGGACGGTCAAATGATTGTCTGGTGGATAACAGGAAACCACTCACTCTTGAAACCAGTCTTACTTCGGCGGAGGAAGTAGAAGAGCGACAGCCTGAAAGGGCGTAAACGTGGATGCCCTATGATATAAACGTGCCCACGTACGTGATGGAAACATCGACGAAGACAGCAATCGAGATCCAGGAGTTGGCAAGGGGGAGGAGTGCTCCGAAATGCGCTGGACTGGGAAGCGGTTGAGTAAAGCTGATGGTCCGATGGGAACAAGTATCGCTCACTCTGGGTCGATTGTGGCAAGAATGCCTCCAGCGATGCCACAGGCGCCCTGCGCCAGTGAGAAGGATGCGATGACAATGAACAGAAGCCAAGAGTGCGATAAACCCTTGATCCGGTATGCCAGGAATATTTGAACAGGTACAGATGCACTGTGGAGACGTCATTCGTGAGGCGAATACCGAGAACAGAGGATTATCTGGAACTTACAGGCACTGTGAAAAACGGGGAAGTAGAGAAAAAGGTCAGTGGGGGTGGTGATCAGGTCCGAGCGTGATCGCTTACGACTGTCACATGAGTTAGAATTTGCAAATATAGGGTGTTAAGGTGAAGTTACGTACTGAAGATGGGAGTTGTTGGGTATGGCCTGACGAAGGGATTCAGTCGAACCAGGGCTAACTGGATGAGGGTTCAGCAGACTCACCAGGGCAGGTGGACAAAGATCTGGGGCTTTCCGAAGTTCGGTACCACAAATTCCCATAACATGTACGTTGCTGAGGCCGTATGGAAGGTGTCCAGGAAGAAGACCCAGGCGACCAGGAGCCTGAGGGGAGTTGTGAGTGACGGCCGCACTCGGGATCGGGATGGTGTGCTTACCGGGTGTACCATGGGTCCTTATACCCGGAGGTATAGTAGTTGTACCACTGGATAATGCACGTTCCGTACACGGCACCCTGGCGATAAGATGTGAACGAGATGCAAGGGGTGAGCCGGGCGGGCAGAACATACGTTAAAGACGACGGCCAAGACGATGGGGCCGAGGATGAGACTGAGATCCATGTCCATGGCGTCAGGAGTCGGGCGGTGCGACGAGGAGTGAAATGGGAACGGGATGAGATTATATCCAGCGACGGTGTGGAGAGAATGAAGGGACCGGGGAGGACAAAGGGGACGTGTCGAGATATTTGTAGTCGCGACTGGTTTTGAATTAGGACCAGTACCGTTAGGCTCTCGACGCAGAATATCACGAATACTGATGGTGGAAAAAAAGTCTCGAGGGCGTTTCGCTGGGCGTCATGAAGCGGTGGATGTAGAAATGTGCGATATAGGAAGGCTGGCCAGCTGGCTGGTTGCCATATCAAGTGAATTTGTGGATGGCTGGCAGCGAGCAGTTCGCCGTCGACCGCCTGTATCTCCTTCTAGAACAAGGACGCTCTCAGCTGTTGCCACCGCTCGTTCTCACCGAAGCCACCCCAGTTCGCGCCATATAGTTGCCGATTGCCTTTTTCGATCGTGGCTTGTTCCATAACAGGCAACTCGATCCTTCCCGCCACCCACCCTCCCGAACAAGTGACAAGTCGGATGCGGTCGTACCTTTGTCCCTCGTCTCACGTCAGGCGAGGCTGGCCACGATAACTTATGTCCGTCGTAGCCCTTCGTTATCCTCTCTGGCTTTGGTAACGCTTCCACCTGTAGACCCCTCTCCCCATTCAGTACACCGGCTCTGTCGTCCAGCAACAGGGGTGGCCTTCTCCGCCACCTGATCCTTCTCCAAATTCAACGCGTAGCTCTCCCAATATCATAGGGGCT
>Ga0307516_10000611_pt1 | contig 48455 bp, 70 predicted proteins | sample 19_EM_MG_FD_203310 | JGI IMG/M metagenome (GOLD analysis project Ga0307516, IMG submission 203310) | Populus trichocarpa ectomycorrhiza microbial communities from riparian zone in the Pacific Northwest, United States - 19_EM | ecosystem: Host-associated > Plants > Roots > Unclassified | place... | reverse complement strand
TGAAACACGTAAGCCCTCGCCGTATGTGGGGAGGGTCCCCGTGATTTACGGTGTCACGGTCTTGGGCATAGGTGACTCTAGATCGAAGGATTAAATGGCAGGCCCAAGGTACCGATCGATGAATTGGGTTGGACAAGGGGTCGTTGTCTGCCAGGGAACGTCGAGCTTCAAGTCAGTTGAGTGATCCCGGGCCAGGAACAGGGGCGGGACAGGGCGACGTGAGCTGTTATCGCAGCATCTCTCGAGTCTGAACGGTGGCAAACATGTTGGCACGTGCGCAAGACATAGCGGACGCAATAGACGGATTCCCTTCAGGGTTGCAGCACTGAATTGCTTTGGTCTACAGACCCCGCGTTTAGGCCTTTCCGCCGAGAGACCGCTCATGGGCGTTTCCGTTTGGGACCCCGTCCAAGGTCGGTGCAGAGGTGTCTCCGTCATGTGATCGACACGACGACGAGATGCGGTTCTCGCTCGATCGTCCTTCTTTCTGGTCCCACTTCGATACAGCCACTTCCGCTGAGGGGGGATCATCAATTCTCACCTATGCTCTCCCCCCGCGATCATGGCTTGTTCGGGACTTCCCACAGTTGGTTGCGTCCGAGTTTCAGGATATTTCTTTCCTTGTATCGTCCTGGCTATAAAGATCCCCCTCCTCACAAATGGCTTCTTCCTCAGTCTTCCCTCACCACTTCCAGTCTCACCCTCTCCTGTCCTATCCCCTCTTCACAATGCGTTCAGTTGGCATGCCTTCCCGCACCAACTCTATCTCCCCCGATAATTCCGGTGGTCTGTCCTGGTTCGCCCCGCCCTCATCGCCGACCGCGTTGCTCATCCTTGGTTTCTAGGTGCCAGTTCCAGGCGATCGTCCTGGGGCCGCAGTCGCAGGACCTTTATGGCCTGTACCGAGTGTCGCCGTCGTCAAGTCAAAGTGAGCTTTCTCCCGTCTATTAATGATGCCAAAAATCCGCAGCCCTCGCTGACCGCCGTCTTCGTTCCTACAGTGCACCCCATCCGATTCCGCTAGTCAGTCTTGCGAGCGATGCGTAAAGCGCAAGATCAAGTGCGAATTCATGTCCATACAGGAGCAGAAGCTCCTCACGACCCCCGATGACGATCAGTCCTCTGCATCTGTCACCCTATACTTACCACAGTACGGGGGCGCGGTCGGAGGTCTGTCCTGTCAAACGCCAACCGGTCCTATTTTGGGCGATCCTGCCGATGTTCGCCATGGAATCCTCAGCGCCCCTCCCGACCACCCTCTCGTTCGTTCCTCTGGTATGCCGATCCCGGCGACAGCCCTCCCCCACCACCCCCACCCACAACATCAACAGCAAATGATGCACTCCCCAGCGCAAACTTATCACCACCCTGGAACCCCATCCTGGAACCCACAGCAGTATCCACAACCCCCGCAGACGCCAGCTCCCCGATACCAAGGAACCCCAACGAATATGATTCCGATCCCACAAGGCGCGACCCCGACCCCGACTTGGTACCCTGTTAGCAACAGGTGAGCTTCCCCTCGCATTTCCGCTGACAAAGGCGTCGTCTAATTCCTGTGCCTGCGCCCCAGCCAATCACAACCCCCAGCTACCGGGTACTACCCCCCAGGCTTTACGCAAGTGCGTGGATCCTCGGATCTTCAATGGTACCGTTGCCTCTACGCTCTTGACGACAGTTTTCTGATACGACATGACGTTAGGAAAGATTCTCGAGACAACAACCGAACCTGAGGTGGCGGGGGGCGCGCTAGAGGCGCCCACCTGACACCCACTCCGAGCCGGACTTCGTTGGAATTACCCCCCTCACTCCCCTGTTACCGCCTCCTAACCCGCCCAACTCCGTCCTCGTCCCTGTAGCATAGATCTGGCGCCACTGTGTTTTCTACCGGTTAATTTTACTCGCTTACGAATTCCTATTATTCCTATTGTTCACCCTGCCAATTCACGACAGCTTCTCACTAAACCCGACCAAAAAGAAGTTCGGCTGGCCGCCTCACACCCATCCCCGATCAATACCTGTAGGCTCTGCCCCGTATGGAAGGCGGCGTTCTAGTGGGTCCTTTTGTCATCCTTGGGTCGGGTTTCGGCGCACCCTTTGTGCCCGAACCGTAGCAGAGGACGGCTTACCATCAGTCAAACAACAAGGGAACCGACCCAGACTGAAGATCTTCAGTGAAACACGCACGGGTACCTCGGTCGATCGCATTCTTACGGATCACCGCGGGGGCAAACACGGTAAAGCTGTAGAGTACAATGGGTGGAGGACTAGCCACCGCCGCGATGGAACCGGCACACGTTACCAGGTCCACGCTGATGTCACAGACTCAACCCCATTGTCAGTGATCGACTGCGGTGTAAGCGGTACAGCTTTTTCCTGTGGGGGTACTAAGAGTTTGAGTCTGCGCGGCAAGAGATTAGCTGTGCTGATGGCGGCTTCTGCCCCACCCTCTCGATCTCAACTGAGGAAACGCCTTTGTGAGAACACATGTGGTTATTTTGAGGACAAAGCTCGCAAAACGCGCGGTCGTTTACATATCCGTGTCTCGGTGATCCCTCGAAGCGACTCAAAGGGGCCAGGACCCTTTCTCTCCAAAGTTCCAGTGTACCGCCTTCACAGAGGTGTATTCGTCCAAAGCCTGTTTTCCAAGCTCGCGGCCTTTCAACGAAACCGCCCGTCAGCAAAACGGAACACCGCCGGGCCAAGGAAGACGAATTTCGTACCGATTCCACTTTGCCTCTTTCCTCCAAACGGGACATTGGTGTGCAAGATATTGTATTGGTTCACCCACACCTAGGGAAAGAAGAGGAATGGAAATCAGTGGTCGGATCACCGTCTGAGCGGCGAGCACCCCGGTGGATCGTGGGGGGTTGCGACCGGATCACTCACTGTCCCAGACTCCAATGCCGATGAAACGCGCATACACTGGTTTGCATCCGCTAAAGAAATAAAAAGGCGCACGGTCAGAGCTTACGTCCACAACATCGTTGGAGCGGAACCCGAGACCCACTTGAATGTAATCCAGCGCCAAGGCCATATGATGTGTTGTTTGCCAACTCAATGGCCTCTTCCTCGGTGCTGAACCTCCCTAAGGCAAGGACGGGCCCGAAGATCTTGTTGTAACGGTCATCCAGAGTAAGAACCGCGCCTGAGAGGGGATCTCGCGCGGTGTGACACTTACCTCGTCTTTGACCTGCCATATATTCCATCAAGCAGTAAGCGATCTTGTCAGCAGACGCCAAGAGTCAATACAGCTGACTCACGATTTTCATGTCTTGTTGAACATCGGCGAAGACTTTCCCAAGCAAGTAAATACCGCGGGTTAGTCACGATTGTCGAAGTAAGCGCAGGAAGTCTTACTTGTGGGATCAACGAAGTAACCTTTGCCAGTACGCCTTTCTCCCCCCACCAAAACCTTGGCACCCTCCTGTTTCCCTAACTCGATGTAGCCCCAAACCTTATCGAATTGAGTTTTTGAAATCTGAGCATCGAATTTTTGCGTAAGCCACCGCAGATCGCGGAGCGAACCGCTCGCGCGTTTGCTTACGATTGGCCCGCATGTAACCGCCTCATCGAAACCGTCTCCGATCGGTGTTGATTTGACCTTTTCGATGAGGAGACCCATGAATTTGTCATACACAGTATCTTGCACGTAGACCCTGGACCCCGCAGTACAGTCCTCTCCTGGAAGAACCCCATGAAACAATCGTTCAGTTGTTTCGATGTTTACCAGCGATGAAGACCCTTACCTGTATTGTACAAGATTCCTAGTGCCGCCCACGTAGCCGCTAAATCACGGAATGATGCACTGTGAGTTATGGGGACCCCACATCTGACGGCATCCTGTTTGTTGAACCCACCTTGTTCCAGATCCGCGGATTCGAAGACGATGTTCGGTGATTTGCCGCCGAGCTCCAACGAAACCTGAGCACGGAAATAAACCTCCTCTCGTTGAGTTAGTGCGGCAAGGAGGGTCGCACACCTTCTTCAGGTTACTCTTCGCGGCAGCCTCCATAATCTTTCGTCCGGTAACAGTTGATCCTGTGAAGGCGACTTTATCGACGTCCATATGGGCCGACAGTGCCGCACCGCCGATAGCGCCAAGTGAAGGAACCGTGTTTACAACACCAGGGGGGAATCTGATATCTCTTTGGCGATTATTATCACGCTACTGGCTTCTCGATACGCACCCTGCCTCCTTGACGAGTTGGGACAGTTTCTGGTGGATTTTCCAATCAGGATAACGGGACTATCTGAGGTAGGCGAGATACCGAACCAAGGCGGTCAGAGGTGTCAATTCCGACGGCTTCATCACGACCGTGCACCCAACCGCCAAGGCGGGTGCAACCTTCCAAGCCCTAGATATCATCAGAGAGACTTAACGCTTCGCTGGATCCACTCCTTACCACATCATGATGGGATAGTTCCAGGGAATGCTTAGGATTTCGTTCATCACAGGGTCGCGAAATCTCGGCGCTCCGTGACTTACATCTGACCGCAAACCCCGATGGGCTCTTGTTTCGTGAACGCTAACTTGGTCTTGTTGTCCACTTCGATGGTCTGATGCAGGGGTCAGCTCGGCAAAGCAAGGTATAGGACTTGGGGGGCCAAACCTCTCCGAGGATCTTGTCGGCCCAACCTGTCGCCAAGGGCTAACATACGTATCGTATCTCTAGATGGTAAGTCGTCGGTACATACCGGCATAGTACCGGAGGCACTGGATCGAGTCTCCGATGTCAAAGTCTCTGGCAACCTTGACCGGCTTGCCGTTGTTCAAGGTCTCGAGCTCGGCGACTATTATGTGAATGGAATGAGCGGCCCTGACACCAAACAAACTAGGCCCCACGAACGTTCTTGCTGGTCACGTTCAATCAAGTCTGCGAGCTTGTTCAAGAGTCGCGACCTCTCGAAGCCTGTGACGTTTTTGCCCCAAGTAGTCTTGAAAGCCACACGTGCGGCCTTCACGGCAGCATCGATATCCTTTTCAGATGCTGGGGGATACAGAAGGGTGAGCCACCAGTAACTTCCGAACCCACGGAGTAACGAACCTGCCACAACTTTACAGATTTCCTCTTCAGTCGCGGGGTTAATAGCCCTGTATGGTATCGATGGGTCAAGGCACCCTGCCAACCGCCAAATCAATCCGAGATAGCACACCTGATCGTCTCCTGTGAGTCTACAGAAGGCACGAACTCGTTGTTAATGAACAATCCGGTCGGAAGCTCAATCGTTCGTCCCGTGGCAGTGATGTTGATTTTCGCAACCTGAGCCATGGTCTTCGCGCTTTGAGACAGATATCTGCGTGTATGGTGTGGAAAGGAGATAAAGGATAGACGCTTTCCCCACCCATACATCATATGGCCGCACTAAACAGGTTAAAACGTCACGTGAGTGAACAATTCTGTCTCTCCTCTCACTTCAGGTTGTTCGACGGTTGGCTAAAGGACTTCACATGTGCCTGTCGGAGGGTATTTCTTCCGATAGAACAGCTGGGACACCAGGGGAATCAGATAGGGAACCACTTGTGCCGGAGCCCGCCACCGGCCACCCGGTGGTATCCCCCATACACGGTTCTCGGCGCCCTGTCCCCCCACACCAGGACGATCGTCCGCTTCCTGGCCCTGCGCCAATGCGCTCTACTCAGTCGCGGAACAAATAGCTGATGTTCCCACGGAACGTCTCTCCACCCCTGCGAAAAACACCTGGCGGTACAGATATTTACCCGGCCAAACCAATTCCGAGGGGCGGACCCAATTCATGGCCTGAGTGAATAAGTGGGAGCCGCACCCTTTCTGGTGCTTTGACAAGTTGTGGTTCCGTGCCTCTCCTTCCCAGAATGGAGGGGTGAGCGCCATCACGTCACCCCTATGAACGGTCAACAACAACCTGACACGTTCCCTACATCAAAGGCACAATAGGGCCACTGTGCCTAGAAGCCCGGCCACAGGGGCCCGCAGTTCCGGGTCGCCTTTCTCCACGCTACAGACACTGACAGCTTGGGATCACCACTTCGAGCTAGGGCACGTGTCCTTGTCTATTGAGTGCCACGGAACGCATTGACTAGGAAGACCGTGAAATTGATCACAGCGACGTGCAGGTACGGGATTTATTCAGGTATGGGATTTATGTATTTCTAGCCACGGCGGCGGGCTTGACGGCAGACATGATACACCTTGGTTCCAGCTCGGCTGAGAAGGTTTTGCCTAGTGACACGGCGCGGGAGCCTACCAGCGATTCGACTCAAGAGCGTCAACAGAACATCAAGCACTACCCTTGTCCTCGCCGCGCAAATTCCATGAACGCAAATTCCATGTATCACCTACCAAGCGTGTAGCGCCCCCATTAGCGAAGGACGTTTCGGGAGAGGTCAACGACCCAGCCCGAAGGGAATTGATTCTCAAGAGCACGGCTGGGGCAGTCGCGCCCAGATCCTTCGGCTTTGTAAAGGGTTCATCCAGGACCGACTCGGAAGAGAGGATTATCCATCATCTGGACAGCGGAACAATCTTCTCCACTGCGGCAAAAGCTCTCTTCCGTCTCGGATGGCCCTCTGGAACTTTGGGACTTGTTTTATCACTAAACAACAAGCGTGAGGAACGAAGTCTCTCAGTGTTAGAAGCACCCACTGAACCCTGATTCGCACATACGTATACCGGGTCATCTCGGAGATATGTAGTTGGGATTGCCAATAGAGAGCGGAAGATATGCGGGGTGACCTCATCGAGTTGACCTCGAGATTCCAGGAGCTTGAAGGGGACCGGCAGGTACCTCAGGTGTCCAGGTCGAGACTCGCCCCCCCCCGTCCCAATTTCTTCGTAAGCTGGCATGCCGCAGTAACGGCAAACGAGACCACAGGCTGCGGTATTGCAGGCTCACCGTTCATTGTGCTTAATGGAGTATTCCGATGAACTTCTGGATTCCATTTGTTGGCGGCGGTCCGCGTGAGAACCGGTCGGAGGCGTATCTACAGCGCCTATGTGATTGTTGGGCGGCGCCAACATCAGTTGTGAGCGTGCCAGGGTGCACACGTATGCGTGGACGCGCACTCCTAGAGTAGTGGCGCTGGGTGTTTTCAAAACAGGAGAGTTACTCGTCTACAGACGGGTCGGGCTACATTCGGGCGTGTTTCGGAAAGCCCTCAAAGGCAAGGCGGTGCCCGGGCGGCTGCCTTAGCTATCTATTATCGATCAAAGCCTTTTGTCGCCCAACAGCTAGTGGATGAGTATGTAATGGCGCTCAATGTGACAATTCCGAACTATGGGGGGCGGTCACCGAGTAAGGTTCACAGCGTAACTTACTAGCCTCTGCACAGGAGTGTGACAAGAAAACTTCAAACATCTGCATCTCACTAAACACTGATCGTACGAACACACGGGAGGTTTGCACTCAGGGCTGCGTATTGGCAGAATATACTTGACTGCCCTTCCGCCTCTTTGTGAGAGTAGACATCGGGGACGACGAAGGCTGTGAAGAGGGTCACATCCGTGCGCACTGTCAACTCGGGAAAAGTCTGCCCTCTTCGAGGAGACTCAGCACCCCATGCAGGGCCTAAGCTGTACCTGGGCAATGGGGGTGGAAATAACAGCCTGAGCAATGCCTGGGCGAAGGCCCCTCCTGATCTCCGTAGTAACCAACCCCTACGCCCGGGTCTTACTGTGTAAATCCCACGACGGGTAAGGAACTGCGGCTCTCCCCCAGTCCCACTGAGGTCCCTCGGGGTTTGGTGGGAGTGAGCCAGTATCGGTGGTGCATCGCCACTGATCGAGTTCCATATAGCACATCTCGATCTACTTCCGTCGTCGCTACTGTCGCCAACGGTAGCTGCCATCTCTTGTCATAAGCCGTGGATATCATTGCATAACGGGCATATGGGTGAAGCTTTACATGCTACGTAGTGAAATTGACATTTTAACCTACCGACAAGTGGGTCGACGGCTGGTCGACTGCATGGGTACCTGTAATATTCCTATAAGAGCCTCAACCATATCACGGATGTTTCCTGGACCCTCGTAACCATCATCGCGCCGGCTCTCCAAAGCCGGAATAACCCGTTCGACTACAACCAGAACTACCTTTCTATCGATTTCGGTGAATAGTAGTTCCTTCAACTGTGACGTGACCTCCACGAGTGGTTCCAGGTAATCAGCAGTGAGGTCCATCACATGACGCGCTGGGACTCTCGCCCACTCGTCTTCCACAAGTTTTTCCAAGAATTTGTCGAGAGGGGGGGGATTGGTGGTGTCGTACTCCGAGTATGGAAGTCCGCCGACACGGGTCAAGATAAGGACGACCTGGGCGGGGCCTTCGTGACGGAAAGGCAGCCAAATGTCCATAGCTCCCCTGAGGTAGGAGTGCCAATACCTATCCTCCGACAGGATTTCCATCATCTTGAGGAACGAACGCTGGTGATCAGAACGACCGGTTTCGATTACGACGCTGTGCAATTGCCTGGGGAAGTCAAAATCCTCGAGGGCCTCGCGTAACTCCGCTGACCTCAGCCACCCCTCTCGCGCGACTAGTACGACGTCGTAGGCTGCTTTCCTAACGCGGAAGGGCTGGCTCTTCTCCATCGCTTTGAACAGCGTCCCAAGGGAGGCACTGTCGGGGAGGAAAGATCTCAGTCGGGGGATATCCTTCATCGCGATGAGGCCGCCATAGACGGCTTCGTCCTGCCAACCACCTTCCTGCTCGCTACAAACCTGGACGTTCTGTGAAATCTTCATGAAAAGGGCGTATTCCGGGGTGATTGTTTCCGGGGTGATTGTTTCCGAGGTGATTGTTTCCGGTGATGTGATTCCCTTGACCTTGAGGGACTGAGGGACCGTTTCACCTGCTTGAATGTGGACGTAACCGGGTGGTGATTCTGCACCCACTGCAGTATCCTCTTCCTTCCTTCGTGCGCTCAACCTGAGGAACAAGGCGAACGTGTCATCACCCATGTTTCCCCCCGAGGCGTTTTCCAGAAGCCCTTTTATCCACGAGCCGTCGACGAGCGAGAGCGTTGTCTTCCTGACAAGGGTAAGAAGAATCTCCAACGCCGTTTTAGTATGGCGACGCCGACGACCCCGAGCCAAGATCAGGCCATGAATGTGTTCGGCCACCAATTTGAAGGTCTGCCCAACGTAATCGCTACCTCCAATCAATGCCACTGTTAACCTATAGGGGTGCGGGAAATACCTCTTGTCGGTCCGGATCAAATCTTCCGGGTGGAGAGGAAAGTCCATCGCCGCTCCCACACAGAGAAGGCAATCCGTGAGAGTCACAGCGTTAAACGCCCGGTTTCTTTCCAACACTTCGATGAGTTCGTACAGGGTCTGTAAACGACTCGGTCGAAACCTGATGGCAGAATCTGAATCACCGCAAAACCAGTAAGGGGCGATGTAGGACAGGAACTGCGCTGATGTCACGGACTCTGTGCGATCTTCCGTGCGGAGAAGGTGTTCGAACACGTCGTCTCCGTCCCATTTGTCGCTGTGTAGGTGGAGGAGGAGGTCGGGGGGAAGCTCCCCCACCTCGACCTCGAGGCTGTTTGAGGTGCTCCAAATGAGTTGCGTATGGTAGAGAACGTAGTAAGCGGCAGCGGACTGCAAAGCTTTGAGACGGGTGGCCTGTTTGAACTCTGGCGCTCGAAAGCACTCCACGTACGTGTCACGGAATCGAATCAATGCAGTCATGGAGCGGTAGTGAGATGGCCATTGGAGCTCAGAGAAGACCGCGGCGACGGCGGTGGCGGCCGAAAAATCCGTGGAGTTCTCTAGCAACCAAAATCCTGCAGAGGCGGCGGTATCCTTCCGAATGGGGGAAACGAAAAGTGGAGCGTCCCTCCAAAACGTGGGGTTTGAAAGTGTCATGGAGTCGTCGTTGCTGGGTATATCTTGGCCAGCAGGATTTGGGGTCTTCGCCCCATTGGTGAGGATCCTGAGCATGGGGGTGTTCAGGAAGTCGTGCCCCGCTAGTCCAACCCAGAGTCGAAGAGAGGTGGCACTTCGCCTCCACCGAACACGAGCAAACGCAGAAAACTCTTTCCACAACTGCGGGACATTCGTGAACAGAATGGAGAGGGGTGTCTGGAACGGACAATCGCTGAAAATCGTCGCGAACAGGGTGATGCAGACGTAGAAGGCGAAGCCGAAAGAAGTGACCACCAACACCGCTCCCGTGATGGAAACGTTCAGGTTCCATAGGTAGACGGAAAGGGCAACGCCGAAAAGAAGGAGAGCGAATTGCAACATAAGGGGCAACGATTCCATGATTAGGTGCAATCCCCACTTCTGAAGCCCCACGAGTTTGACCTGATGTTCCTTCCCTCGATCGACGATATTCCCCCACGTCGTGACTCGAGTGTAATACAGGATCCACTGTTTCCCCAATACCGCGACAAAGGCCGCGAACAATGTGACGGACAAACTGGCGAAGAGGAGGGACTGAGTTCTGATGGCGTTGGGGGGGACACTCGAGGCGGGTGCCAGCGGGTCACCACTAAACGACGCGTTCTGCTGCAATATCCGGAGTAGCAGGACATTCGTTAGATCGATGGGGTTTGACTGAAGCTCCGGGATGGTTTGGATGATGAACGCAGAAGTAATTGCTGAGAATAGACCCGCCTAAAACACAAGAACGTCGTTGAGGCGAATAGGACGCGCGAGGGATGTAACCGCGCTTACAAAAAGCAGGGAGGTGTCCAGGTCTCCGACGTATTTTGAGACCAGGTCAGTGTCGTGTTCGTCAGCGACTTTCTTGTAGACGGTCCAGAAGTTTGTGGTAGGGTCGGTCTTGATCCTTGCGGGTTTCCAGGTTGAGATCGCCTTCTCCAACCTACGGGACAGAGCTGATTCAGTCCGAACAGGCTCCGCCGAAAACTCGAGGGAAGAACTAACAGAGAGATCCGTGTTTCCTCCCCTTCACGTAATACAGACATTTCTTCTCGAAAGGCGGCAGTTAACCTACGGCAGCGCGATGTTGATACCCGCCACTCCGAGAGAGTTTGGCGTGGACGTACCGAGATACCCTCACTTCCTCGTCTGTCCGCAGCTCCGTAATTGTGTCCTTGAGTACATCTGCGACGAGTCTGCCACGCTCAGATTCGAGGAAATGGCTGATCCATGTCGTACGAACCTTGCCAACGGCGCTATGTCGTCTTCTCGCTTTTGGTGTCCATCCGTGGCACTGGTGGGCATTTAAGTGGTGGTCCGAGTGAAAGAAACGGCCGCATAAACATGCCATGTAGCACAGCCGGATTGGTGACGCCTGCTGCTAGTAGTCCGATCCGCGATCGAAGGGGAACCCTCGTCCAGGGTTTGGACATGCCCCTCTACCCCAGATCTAACCGGGATGGGAAAGGTGACGGGGGATCCCATGGGGATATCGGGGGAGATACACTCAGGACAGCTTCGCTGCGACTTTGACTTTTGAACTGGGATGCACGAGGACGGTCACGAGTACAGGGGACGTCAACAGCATCCGGTGAGCTTCATATCTAAGATACGTATTACTGTATGGCCTCGTGAACTGACGCATGACCTCCCGGGAGTATGGTGTGCCGGCACTGTATGCCCGACCTGAAAAGATACGGAAGGATCTCAATGAAAGGAGGATCAGTATGTGAACCTCGCAACTTGACGTAAGAACTGGGGTGTTCGACGCTCATATCTGGCCTCTGATTGTCGACATTAACCGACCCTTAAACCTTCCACGAGGGCGGCTACAGGGGACCGGCTTCGGGGTGCAGGAAGCACCACCACGGAAAATCATCATTGCGGGGTGGGCGAAACGGGCCTCACCTTAATCCCATCACGCTTGCTCAATGACGAAACGGAGTCGGGCAGATTAATAGATTCTATGGGTGTAGGATGGCGCATACATTAGAGGTTGTGTTAGCCTCACGCAAGTGGGCTGATGAGTCTACAATTCAGGTCAGCGAGGCGCGTACGAAAACTGGCAAAAGCTCGCTCACTTTATAAGCGAGGGTTGCGGGTTGCTTCTTGTATACCCAACGTAAATGATGAAAGGGATCCACCCGTAATGAAGCACGACCTGTTGGTTCAGTTCAGTGAGTAACGGGCTGCTGGGGGTGACCACGTAGGCGTACGCGACCGAATTCGACGACGCGGATGATTCTTTCCTGAATCGGCGGAACGAGAGGGTCGATGTCAGTGCCGAGTCGTAGCACCACCTATGTGAAGGGGCGCACCTTGTTCTCTTCGGAAGGCATTCTGAGCAGGGCGGAGTCGGTTGTGGTGACAAGGAAGGAGTCTGATCGGAAGTTGCCGCGTGCCGACCCGCCCCCTCCCATCCAGATCCACAAAAAATGTCCTTCGGACGATCATCTGCGGTCTACATTCACCAGCAGGCCTTGGGTTCGACACCCAACCACGCGTGAGTCTGAAGGTTGGCTCGCCGAACTACATTAATCAGGCGCCTGCTCTTAGGACCGAGGTTTCTTCGGTCACCGTTCATCCGGTTGCCCTTTTCTCGATCCTTGATCACTATCTCCGAAGAAAGCATGAACAAGCGAGAGTCATTGGGACACTTCTTGGAACAGTCTCGGACTCTGGAGAAGTAGAGGTTCGCTCCTCTTTCGCCGTACCCCACGGCGAGAGCGAGCAGCAAGTTGCTATTGATGGGGACCATCATCGCACAATGTACGAGCTGCATCATAGGATAAACCCTAAAGAAGTCGTGGTTGGATGGTGCGCTAAATTGCCTCAGACTCTTTCGTTTCGATTTGAAAACCGTGGTATAGGTATTCCACTGGGTCAAACCTCAACGCCAACTCCGCGTTAATCCAAAACCTCTACTCACAAGAAACCACCCCGTTACAGGCCGTTCACCTGGCAATTGATACAGGGTTGGAAGAGAGTGGGAGGGGTGCTGGTGTTAAGGCCTATATCAGGTCGGTTCATTTTACCATATTGTCACACCCCTCCTCTCATCCCACAACAGTTCTCCGGTCGGAATCTCACCCAAACCTGAAAACTGTGTATTCGTGCCCGTTCCAGTCGAACTCAGGTTTCGTGAAACCGAGAAGAGCGGACGTGAGTCTCGATTTCCCGTAATGAATGTTTGGCGCTCAATCTTCCCTGTTGTAGTGGACCTCCTGGCCTCTGCGTCTTCGGCAGCTGCAGGTCCCGGAGTTACGCAACCGATATCTGACCTAGAGGCCCTTGAACAATCCATCAAATCTGTGACCGCGATGTTGGATCGTGTATTAGGCTACGTGCGCTCGGTTTTGGCCGGCGAGGTCCAGGGGGATCCAGCCGTGGGCAGGTACCTCTTAGACACGTTTGCCGCGAGCACAGACGATCTGGAAAAAGGCGGCTTCAACGCCAGTCTCCAGGTAAATGAATCGCGTGCTGTTCTTACCACAAACGACTCACTAACCGCATGGACTTAGGACACACTCATGGTGTCGTATCTGGCAAACCTGGTGCGATCCCAAGCCGAAATTTCATCCCGTCTTGCCCTCGCTGCAACGTCCTAAAATTTACGTGATTCTCGTGTAGTTGTCCATCTCCGCCAGGAATAAATGACTGTATCAACTATTGAATATTCGTGAATGTTGCAAGTCGTGCCTAGACGCTACAATCTCTCCCAGTGGCCAGGTTGTTGCTGGTCCATCAAAACAACCCCCATCTGGTGCTATCTCATCGTTCGAATGCACCCATAACCCTTTCACGTTATCAAACTCCACATCCACGATGGGGCGGACGACATGCAAGAGGAGCTGCTGTGATGCGTATGGCCCAATCGCGTTCAACCTTACTGCTGCGGAGAGGAGACTCCTCGCGTGAAGGAAGAGGTGAAGGTGCAGCGATCGATCTGTGCGTATCGGGCCGTAAATAGGTGTTAACTCTGAGTTTCGGACGAATGGAACTCGCCAAGGGTGATGCTGAGCGCAGCAGTTAATATCCCCCAACATACGGGGAGGTGACCTTGCACTTCTTCCCTTCGAATCTTCAGTTTGTACTGCTCAACGAGTTTCCCGACGAACGCATCTCTCGCCGCCGTGTGCTTTATCGGCAAGGACGCTGGGAGCGAAAAGCCTTTCGTGTAAAGGGTGAGGAGAGCGACCCCCTGAGACCTGGATGCACGCTTTGTAACGTGGTTGAGAGTCATCGTATCGTATAACTCGTCCAGAGCCTTGATTTCTTCGCAGACGCAATCCAAAGGCTCCACGAGATCTTCGATGCCTCTATTCACGACCGCCTTCGCAACGACTCGGTGAACATCCGCCACAAAGGGCAATGCACTCCTTGCGTAGGTCGCGACACTGTCCCGGATAAAGTTCACGGCTTTGTTGAGATTATCGGCCGGCCCACTGAAAAAGCCGTGGGTGACGAACGACTCGAGCCCAGAGGATGCGATGAAGGAGCCTGTTGGAAGGTTTCCATCTGCCAGCAGCAGAAGCAGGTACGTCTCGTCATCGCCGGTGGCGACGTCGACCATCGTAAGCAGCCGGGTGGCGCAGGTTCCGGCAACCGGGGATCGCGGCTTGCGCCGTAGGCGATCGGCCGAAAGCGCCGATGCCCTCCCTCCGTAACTAATCCGGATCATCGAGTCCAGCCCCTCCTTGTGCCCCCACCTCCATGATGACCCCAAGCAGACAAGCCTGCCGTCGTTTAGCCCGCGCTTCTAATGTACGACACCCCTCATCTTCCACTGTCTCCCCCTCTGTCTTCGCCCGGAAATACAGGCGGAGGCAGAATCAAAGCATCCGCCCGCTTCTCCCTGCGTTTTCTGCACTCGACCTCAACAGGATTCAAGGGGCCCGGGAAATATCCACCGTGATTGCCTCCAGATCCAAAGGTACATGGTTCCGTCCCTTTCGCCAGCGATGTCTGCTCACCGGCCGTCGCAGCGACCACTTCACCTCTGCAGAAGTACCACACAATGGTCGAGACAGGCGCGCTCAGTCCGGATGACCACCAGACCAAAATCATCCAAATTTTGCAAGATCTGTACAACAAACTCCTCGAATACTCACCCCCCTCTTTACCGATCGTCGCCGAGACCAAGTCCCTGGTGAGACTCTACCTCGGTCCGTTCTAGCCTGGAGTTGAATTGACTTCTATATCCCCAGTTCTCACGGTTGTTCGCTCGTGTCCCGGAACCGCAAGAGAAAGCGCAAAGCCCTCGTGGCTTATACCTCTATGGAGACGTTGGGACGGGGAAGACCATGCTCATGGACCTATTCTATAATACCCTTCCCCCTTCCATAACGCGTAAACGCCGAGTTCACTTCCACGCATTTATGGTCGACGTCCACAAACGAATACATGCCGCCAAAATGGCCATGGGTCGTCGCGGGGGTGACCCTATACCCAAGGTGGCCCGAGATCTCGCGGAGGAGGCAAGCGTCCTGTGTTTCGACGAGTTCCAGGTAAGATTCGTGTGCTTTCAGGAGTGGAGCGGATGTCAAGCTTATCATCGGGAATTTACTATATCAAGGTCACAGATATAGCTGACGCAATGATTTTGCGTCGACTGTTGGAGAATCTGATGGACCATGGGGTAGTTATGGTCATAACCTCCAAGTAAGCGCACTGGCGTCCCTGGTTCTGGATATCGATTATCTGATGATGTCACAATTGGAAGTCGCCATCCAGACAAACTGTATAAGAACGGGATCCAGAGGTCTAGCTTCATCCCCTGCATAGAGCTCCTCAAGAACCATTTCGATGTGACAGACCTCGATTCAGGGACCGGTACGCCCCAGTCCAGGAGGACGGATAGCGCGCATCTCATTTGAACGCCAGATTATCGACGAGTCCCGCGGGCGCTCTCACACGTCTACTACGACCCTTTGTCGGATGAGAACCGGCGAGAAGTGGACAAGCTGTTTATGTCGTTGACCTCGGCCGACCCTTCGGACCCGGTGATTGTAAACCGAGAACTGCACACGTGGGGCCGGACGATTGTGGTCCCCGAGAGCACTAGCAAGATTGCCAAGTTCACGTTTGACGACCTTTGCGGGAAACCTCTGAGCGCCGCGGATTACATCGAGGTCACGAAGACCTTCGGAACGGTCTTCCTGCTGGATGTGCCGAAGATGGGGTTGGACCTAAAGGACAAGGTATGATTGCACGCCAACATTCGCTTTTGCGGGACCTGTTATTCAAAGACGCCGCCAGGCAAGACGATTCATCACGTTTATTGATGGTTAGTGCGGCCACATGATGGGAACGTGGCACATATCTGACCCTTTTCTTCAGCCTGCTACGAGAGCAAAACGAAGGTTTTCGTGACATCGGACGTCCCAATTCACCATGTCTTTTCCGACGACTCACACAGCGACCAGACCGTTTCGGATCAGGTCAGAAGTGTTGTCAATGATCTGGTTCGCCCTCTCATTCATTCCATCGCTTGATTGAGTCTCACGAGCTGAAATTTTCAGGGGCTTTCTTTCGACGACATCGGCGTCTCATCACTTTTCAGTGGAGAGGAAGAGGTCTTCGCGTTTGCACGGTGTTGCTCGCGCCTCGTACAGATGGGAAGCAAAGAGTGGGCAGAGACCTCAGGACACCAGTGAGGCCCAGCTGCCCACGGCTATCCCCCGCACATTCCTACATACCATCTTGGACTCATTTAGCATTTCACTATCATTAGATCTGACTAATACTGTAGAATTGACGCCATGTACTCGCAACGATTCGCCCATCTGAATCGACAATATAACCCGCATTTTCTTGGATTGGTCACATTACTGTAATCTCTCTTCATCTCCCGCCATGGCCACGCCCCAGTTAGAAAGGCCGATCACTTTGCCCATCTCACCAGAGCAGTTAGAAGAAATCAACAAGCACCTGAGCGGGTTGGCCCCAGAGGACATCCTGCGATGGGCCGTAGACCACCTTCCGGGACTATTCCAAACGACCGCGTTTGGCCTCACCGGTTTGGTCGCGATCGACATGCTTTCAAAGATAACCCGGGAGCCGCCGCCCCTTATCTTTATCGACACCCTTTATCATTTCCCCGAGACTTATGAACTGGTGGAGGAAGTGAAAAAGAAGTACGGCATCCCCGTTAATGTGTATAAGCCCGAGGGGTGTGCAGATGTGCAGGAATTCGAGAAAAGGCACGGGAAAGAGTTGTGGAAGAGCGATGGGATCGCGTACGACTACTATGTCAAGGTGAACCCGCTGATCCGTTACCCATCGGACCCTACTGACCTTCGAGACGATGAGTGCAGGTCGAGCCAGGGCGTAGGGCGTACGAGGAATTGGGGGTGAAGGCGGTCATCACCGGTCGCAGGGCATCTCAAGGAGCTGATCGCGCTGGGCTAAAACCCCTCGAGGTGGACGAGACGGGTCTTGTCAAATTAAACCCATTGTTCTCGTGGACGTTCCCGTTCGTGGAATGGCACGTCCAGGCGAACGGAGTCCCGACGAACAAGTTGCTGTCGCAGGGGTACAGAAGCGTGGGAGACTGGCACAGCACTGTGAAGAGTGGGGAGGGAGACACTGGGGAACGTGCCGGTCGATGGGCCGGAGACAAAGAGAAGACGGAATGTGGACTCCACTCTGACTACTTCGCTATGAAGGCCGCCATTAAAAAGGTACGAGGACCCTGAACGGATTCCGATTCTTTTGGCCGCGAGGAGTTGATCAATGGGTGACCTTTTGCCAGCGCGAAGAAGAGGAGAAACAAGCCACAGCCGTTCGAGGATGACCCGTACCCTATCCCCCAATCGCCGGCCATCTCGTCTTCTGCAATTGGCGAGAGTGTTTTTGGAACTTTGAGTCTGGTACTCTCGGACCGTGAGAGATTTAGGCTTCTGCCGGTGTTTAGTAGGAACCATCTACCACGACCCGCTTATTTACATACTGCTTTGCTGATGATATCTGGCCGGAACTATTTGTAAGGGAATGCGGACTCTATCCGGCTTGCGCGCTGGGCTCCTCCCCCAATTCACCTTCACTGGCACTGTTCGACGCAGTCTCATGGATCCCGCCTCAAAGTATGTGAACAGGAATTTCGCTGGTGCCGCCGGGGCTCTCATCATTTCTCCTGACCCCCGCTAGAACCGATTCCACCACCCTGAGGATTGCTTTCCGGTGCGTTTTGTCTGTAATTCCCCTGCCAGAAGCCACGTTGCTGAGGAACTCGGTAGACCGAACGTCGCGAAGAAAGACTTACCACCATTGCCAGTCATCAGAGATGACAATATTAAGCTACAGATATTCACCCACCGCAGTTTCTACGCTAAGCAAACGCGCCTCTTCGAAGATCACCCAGGTAGGGATAGATGTCATGTAAATGCTCTCACACGGGCCTCTCGTCTTTTCTGATAACGCATGATTTATACACCTTTTAGATGACCCGAGCCAGGACAATGAGATGTATGTACCATTTGACCTCGGCGATACTCGTGGCCCCACTCCGGTTGCGCCGCATCGCTTACATCTGATCGCAGCTTTGAGCACCTGGGAGACTCTGTACTTGGCTTAGTCGTCACAGACCTCCTGCGGGATACGTTTCCCTGCCTCCGTGTGGGACCCACTACGGTATTCGCGCACGCCTCGCCATCTCGCCACGCTCACCAACATCCTGGACGCAGAAAATTCGGTCGCAGATCGTCGGGAATTCCAATTTGGCGTCCATGTAAGACGACTCACCACCCTATTCTGGTTCGGGTACCTGATCCCGCTTTTGTCTACCCCTGTAGATCCCTCCGTTACCGCCTCCCTGATCGGCTGAGGGTGCATCCTGCTCAAGTGGTCGTACGTTAACCCCCTCTCCCCCCGTTACGAATGGTTGTCTAATGATATTTTCAGACTTTGAAGGCTTCCCTCCGTGTTCAAGGTACGAAGTATACCGATCACTTCGGGTGTCGGAACACCGGCTGACATGCAGCCGCGTCTCTCTGTCGTGATCACAGCGGATGTTTTTGAGGTGCGATGTCTCTCCACGCTCAGCATTGGGTCGGGTAGCTAATGACGCAAAAGTCCTATATTGGGGGCCTGTACCTTGACCAAGGGCTTGAGGCAGTAAGGGCATGGTTACGTCCTCTCCTACTCCCCTACGCACTCGAATCATACCGCATGATGCGTGACGAATACGGGCTACCACCCTTAGACGACGACGACGACGCTCCCGCAAAAACAACAACCCCATTCGCTCAGCATTCCGTCAACACCCCCACAGAGGCGTCAAGACCGAAGTGGGCTTCCCCACCCCCTGGGCAGTACTCCGCTGGAAGTGTCGGGCATCTGGGGCTGTTTAACCAGTGTCTACAGAAGGAATCGAAGTCGCCCGAGTGGGTGTACACTGATAGCGCCGTGCAGGGGAGCAGAACGACGCCGATTTGGGTGAGTGTTGGTTGGGTTTGGGTTTTTGTGGTATGATTTGAATACCCTATTGGTAGGTCGTTCAGGCCATGGTAGATGGGGATTGCATTGGTCGTGGACGAGGGAACACGAAGAAAGCCGCAAAGAACGAGGCCGCGAAAGAAGGACTGGCTAAGCTCGGTGTTCACGTTGTACGTCCTTGCTTAGTTCCCCCTTGGTGTAACTTTGTTTGACCTAGGGGAGCAGTCTCTTTAGACAATTCCTCAACCACTCCCAACCAAACCCTACCCTTCTCATGTCTGCCATGTTCTCACCCTTGCTTTGAAACTTGTAGCATCCCGTGTTTTTTACAATTTGATCTGCATATTCTTGGAATCGCGCCCTCCCTCTTCTCTCCAACGCTCAAGTGTCTGTTCGCTCTCAGGAACGACGAGAAGGGGGTTATTATATATGCACAGCGAAACTCACATACTTGACACATCCTCGACCCACCCATTTGTCTAAGTAACTGAGTAGGGGTTCTGGATCACATCCACGCCAAGCCCGCACCCACACACCGCTCACCCCTCTACCCGTCTAATCACGTAACCGGCCGATTCGGTCCACGGAAGGTGCGCCCCAAATAAGACTCTTGCTAGTTGGGTCCAGCAACCTCGGATAACGTCTATCTAAGAGAGGAGCCAAGACCCCTCTAGGCCGCGGGGCGAGTCCAGGTAAGGGTGTTACCACACGTGTAGCGTCGGCCGGAGGTTGTAGTTGCACAAGGCTTGTGGTAATCGAGGCGGAGGGGATATGAACGGGAGCGGTTGTGGCGGATTTGGCTCTTTCCTCGTCTTCAATACTTTTGATGTTCTGCGTGGACCCGGAAGCAGCGAGAATCCTCGCTTCTTCATCTACGTCTGCGAAGCTATCTTGTTTCACGGCCGCGATGGAGTACGCCCACACTCCGACGACCAACGCAGCGATCGTCACGCCGGTGATTGCGTTCCGGAGCCTGAACGGTGCCCGTGCGCGTAGTAAACCTGGGGACATTTGCTAGAGCCCGCGTAAGACCGTGCATTTCAAGGCGGACCGTCAAATGGTGTGGTGCAAAGGAGGAGTTGGACGGAGTATTGAGGTTCGAACGTCTGGATTGGAGTCAGGTGGAAGACTCACGTAGCTCTTTGGCCTATACGAAGCCGCAACATCCTTTTTGGACGCATACTGGGTGGGGCCGGACATTGTGGGTGGGGGTGATAAACGAAGGACTGAACGTGTAGGCCTGCGGTTCACCTCGCTGCTCGGAAGGTCGGAAGGGATGGTCTCGATCACCCGTCACACCCGCCTCCACCCAAAAAAAGCTAAACTCCGGAGACAACTTCTCGTATGGGTCTAAACTACAGACGCAACGCGGTGGGTCGAAAGGACACACGGCACATTCTACAACACCTCCTACTCTATACAGCGGGTATCCTAGGCCTTGACACTGAGGTGGGCCACGCCATCCGCAACATCATCACCGCGCTCAATCAGCTTCGTGATCTTGCCGATGGCAATCGTTTTACCTACGCACGCGCGTCAGAAATCGTTTGGTCCTGCAACGATGGATGGCGGAGGGAACTTACCTTCGTCTCTGAGTGTGAACCTCCCGAGTTGGGGGTAGTCTACAAACCTCTCCACGCAAACGAGACCTGGAGCCTCGATCAGAGCCACGATTCTCTGACCCTTCTTCGCAAATTGTGGTGGCTTCTTCGACTTCCTCCCGGTGGCCTTGTCAAAGTAGTGCAGCAGCGATGGGAGTGTGACCTCCTCCGCCAGAGTGTGGATGTGCATGACCGCCGAGTAACCCGCACAAATAATATTCTTGTGATCCAGGATCGCCAGCTGAGCTTCGAATTGGCGAACGGCATGGATTGGTTTGTTCGGACTCGTCAAGACAAACCCAGGTGTGATATCCTCGTCATCCACCCCTCGAATCCTGATCCGGACATTGTCACCAGAGAGAGCAACGTTGACCTCCTCTTCCATCTCGTTGTAGATCGCGGTCACTTCGATGGAATCCCTGTTCGGCATCAGGGTGAGAGTGTCACCCTTGCGTAAGTGACCTGATTCAATTTTCCCGACAATGATCGTCCCCATGTCCTTGTATTTCTCGGTGACGGGCATCATCAGGGGGCCATTGACCTTGCGATCGACCATGGGCATGACATCCAGGTGCCCGAGGAGTGAAGGTCCACTGAGGGTAATGGTAAGGAGGGTCATCCAGAAAGGTGGTCAGAGCACTTACTCCCACCAGGTGCAGACAGACTTGGCAACTTTTTCCTTCAAGTTGGCACCGGTCTGGCCGGAAGTGGGTAGGAAAGTAACGTCCGCCTTGGGGTTGAATCCAGCCCCCTTGAAAAAAGGTGACATCTTCTCCTTGATTTCATCGTATCTTGCTTTGGACCACCCCACCGTCAGGTCGTCCATCTTGTTGATGACGCAGATGAGCTTGGTCACACCAGCCGTCTTGACCAACATGATGTGTTCTCTGGTCTGGCCCCCCTTCTCGAAACCGGTCTCGAACTCACCCTTACGGGCAGAGATGACGAGAATAGCAACGTCTGCTTGGGCGGCACCGGAGATCATGGAAGGTACATAGGTCTTGTGACCGGGGGCATCGAGGATGGTGTACCGTCTGATAGCTGTCTCGAAGTACGCGCGGCCGACTTCGACGGTTTTACCCTTTGCTCGTTCTTGGGGGGTAGAATCGAGGGCCCAACTCAAGTACCAACTCTCCCGGCCGGCCTCCTTGGCCTCCTTCTCGTACTTCTCCATCGTTCGCTTGTCAACCGTGCCGCAGAGGTAGAGAAGGTTACCACCAATAGTACTCTTTCCGGCATCAACGTGACCGATGATGACGACATTCAGGTGTTCCTTAACTATCGGTGTCACCAGATATCAGAAAAGTAGGGGAGAGACTCTCAACCAGACATACCATCTCCAAACAAATCCTTCAGCGTGTCTTGATCAGCGACGTTGTGTAGCTCGTTTACAATCGTAGCGGTATCGGTCTTGGCCTTCTCAAGCGTAAAGGTCTTGGAGGGGGTCGCATTGGAACTGGGTGGTGGCAATTTCGTGGGGGTTGTGGTAGGAGCGGGTGAGGCAGCCGGTTTTGGTGTCGAAATCTGAGACCTTGGAGGTGGGGGTTGCTGGGGTTGGGGTTGTTGTGGAACTGGAGGAGTTGCAGGGGGTGTTGGGTTTGATCCGCCGATGTTTAGGGAAATGGTCTGCGGGGGACCAAGGTTATCGAGTGAGGGCAATGGCGGTTGTAGGGCAGGTTCCGGGGGTGGTTGGGCGGGGATCCTGAGGGTCTTGCCTGGGACGAACTCAAATGCTCCGGCATTAAGTCTCGAGGCCATCTAGTACGAAGAAGGTGAGGATTGCACACGACGAGCTTGGTGATCAGACGAGAAGATAAGAGATCGCACACCTTTGTAACGAAAAAAACAGGAGCTGCGGTTCAGTGGCGAGCAACAGGGGGTGTTCGGCCTGGCTTTTGAGGAGAAGGAAGCAAGAGTCAAGTTGAGTGACTCCCGGAATGAAGACTCGCTTCCGAGGACTGTTCCTGGTAAATCAAAGATCCAGAAATAAGTTCCTGTGGGTGGTTTTTACCGTTTGCAAATATCCCGTGAGCCTTTTTCTGCAAGGCCGATGAGGGAGAAAAGATGAGCAGGGGCAGGGATCGAAGCGGAGGGAGACTGATCAATCGAGACTGTGACCTCAACCTGACACCTCCCCCCACATGTCCGACGATTCAGACACCTACATCACCGTCCTCAAAGCTGCCTACGACTACGAGCCCCAGCCGGGCGCAGACGACGAGCTCGCTATCAAGGAGAACCAAATTCTCTTCCTTGTCGAACGCGTGGACGACGAGTTAGCAGCCACTTCTCCAGCTCTTTCGTACACTCTTCATCTGACTTTCAATCGTTCCCCACAGTTGGTGGAAGGTCAAGCCGAAACAAGACGACGAAGCTCCTGTGGGTCTGGTCCCTGCCGCATACGTTGAACCAGTACGGAATTGGTCTTCCGTGGTATTCCGCCCATCATCACTTATCTTTCTACTTGGCAGCACGAGCATACATCTGTCGTCAAGGCCCTCTACGATTATGACGCCGCAAACCCTGGAGAGCTGACCATCAAGGAGGAGGAAATTCTGTACGTTCACGACAAGGAGGATGCTTGGTTGCTGGTGCACAGTCAGAAACCCGGAGGTCGCGTTGGATTCATACCGGAGACTTATGTGGAGGAGGTCCGTCTCTCCTTCGTACTCCTTCACTTCGGGTGTATGCTAATTGAATGCAGGCTGGTGAGGGATCAGAAAGTGCTTCTCCGGCCGTTCCTTCAATCCCAAGCATCGTGGTCCCACCGTCGGTGAGCTTAACCCAATCATCACACCAACACATTATAACTACGTACATACACGACACCCCAGCCACCACGGCCGGTGAGCACCTACGTCGACCCTGCGGACCGCGTCGCTGCTACATCCAACAAGGCCAAGGCGGATGACATCCAAACTTGGTCAGTCTCTGAAATCGATAAGAAGGGCAAGAAGAAGAAAGGTACTTTAGGTGTCGGAAGTGGTGCTGTTTTCTTCACGAGCGAGTCGGACAAGGTGTGGCCAATCCCCTCCCCCTCCCAGACACCCTGCCTCATCAGCTGCGGTCATAGGCGCCAGTTCAGAAATGGCAGACTATGAATCTCATCTCTGCTCAGATCGACAAGGACAAGTCCAAACACGTCCTCGTTGAAATTGGCGGGCCAAATTCTGCGAGTCTCCATTTCAACGCCGGATCGAGGGACACCGCTGAGGCGATTGTGAAGAAGCTGGAAACTTCTAAACAGCTGTCCGCTCCTCCTCCCGAAGTGCTCCAGGAACCAGTAGTGTCTCCGACACGATCACAGATTGCCGGAAAGATTCCTGGAAAGGCGGTTCACTTCTCCGCTGCACCAGCGATAATACCAGACCAGGCCGAGTCGGAAGAGGAATGGGCTGATACAGATTACGATCCAAATGCCGCCCTCGTCCTTTACGACTTCACGGCCGATGGAGACGACGAACTTACTGTTGCGGAGGGGGAGGATCTAATAGTCCTCGAAAGGGATTCAGACGATTGGTGGAAGGTTAGGAACTCAAAGGGGCGGGAAGGTGTAGTGCCTGCCAGTTACGTTGAGGTACGTTCCTCCGCTATCCAGTACCCATACGGGTAATAAGTCGGTTCCTAGTTGCGGAATCCGTCTGCTGCGGACGACGCGACCCGCAAAATACATGAAGCGGAGCTCGAGGCTGAACAAGAAGCTGAAGCCCAGGCAGCGGCTGATGAGGAAAGACGCCAGAGAGAAGAAGAGGAAGCCGAAGCGACTGCGAAGAAGGAGCGAGCCAAGGAAGCTGCTGCACGTGCAGAAGCGGTGGCTATTGCCAATAAGAAACGTCGGGACAAAGAGAAGGCTGAGAGGGAGGAGAAAGAGAAGAGATTGGCTGCTCAAAAGGAAGAAGAGAAGAAAGTCCAATCGTACGTGCGGATCGTCTCCTCGTCCGTCTTGAGGCTGAATTTATACCCCGGTAGATCTTCTGGGTCAAAGTCTAATGGCGATACCGACCCGCCCAGGACATCCACTGAGCGACGTGGGTATTGCTGAGCCACCCTTCTACTCTGTTTTGACTTAAATTCCCAGTAGGACCCCCTCCGACCGACAAGACCCGTATCTGGCACGACCGTTCTGGCCAATTTCGAGTCGAGGCAGCCTTCCTGGGATACCAAAACCGCAAACTTCGTCTACACAAGGTTAATGGTGTAGTCATCGAGGTTCCCGCGGAGAAGATGTCTCCGGAGGACATGCGTTACGTCGAGAAATTTATGGCGAGCCAGAACAAACGTTCATCAGAGTCTCCTTCCTCAGGACCTCGGGGTGGATCAGACGACGACGAGCCGTTGGCATCCAGGAGGAACTCATTGAGGCTGAGCGCGAAGACCACACAACAGCCGCAGAAGAAGAAACAACAGGTGGATTGGTTCGAATTTTTCTTGAACGCGGGCTGCGATGTGGACGATTGCACGCGATATGCGTCCGCGTTCGAACGGGATAAGATCGATGAGGCTATTCTGGGAGATATCACTGAGGGAACGATGCGTTCGCTGGGCCTGCGGGAAGGGGACATCATCCGGGTCAAGAAACACATTGAAACTTCGAGGCCGAAACCCGTCGCACCGAAAGACGACTCTTCTCAGGTCAGGAATGATGAAGAATTGGCTAGGAGGTTGCAAGAGGAGGAGAACTCCGGATCGAAGCGGTCTCCTGCACCAAACCTGTTCGCGGGTCCGAATGGCGTCCTGAAGAACAACACTCAGAGGAGGGGTCGACCGACACCGAGCAAGTCGTTGCCTCCGGCGAACGTGGATGTGAATGCGATCTCGAATGCTTCCGAGACGATGAAGCGGACAGGCTCTCCATCACTCCTGAGTCCTTCGTCATCTCCGTCACAAGGTCCCATCAGGGCAGGTTCCGTACCTCCGATTTCGGGCGGTTTCGATGATGATGCTTGGACGAACCGCCCGAGCTCGGCCAACCCGCTCACGCCAACCCCGACCCCACCGGTTCAACCACAGCAACTTCCCCGAACGGCCTCCGCTCCCCCACAGCAACCTGCAACAGTTGAAACCAAACCCGTGCCCACACCTCAACCTCAGCAAGCAGGAGGAGGCCTTGCGAAAACTACGGAGGACGACGTGTTCAACCAGCTTGCTCGCCTTGCTTCGTTGCGAACACAGAGTCCTACGCTCACTTCCCCCTTCCTCCAGACGCAACAGCTCGGTGTTGTCAACAACCCAAGCCCCGCACCTATTGTTGTTTCCCCACCACCAGGATTTGGCTCTGGTATGGGAGTGGGTAATTCGCCGGTGCCGATCTTACAGCTCCAGTCCAACGGTTTGTCTCTACAGCCACAACTGACGGCGGCGCCGAACGTCCACGGACCGAGAGGACCCTTTGCCCCCGTTCCCGGAAACCAGGGGCTGCTGCAACCTCTTGTACCTGCCCGGACCCTATTCACTGGTTTCGTTCCAACTGGCCCCTCGAACAGCCTGGGAATCAACAACCTCGTGGGCGGGGGGTTACAGCCACAACAGAACATCCCTCCCCAGCAGACAGGGTTCATGAGCCAGCAGATGATGTCCAACCATACTGGCTTCCCCACCAACGGCTTTGGCCAGACGCAAGGGTTCTTGCCTCCTCAACAAACGGGATTCCAAAACGCCGGGTTTCAGACCCCCTCGCCCGTGCCACCCGTGCCACCGGTACCTCCTCTTCCAAACCTCCATTCACCGGGCGTGATGTCTAATCAGACTAGCTTCCCGGGTAGTGGACCTGGATTTGGTGGGATGGGTGGTGGATTCGGTGGAGTTCAAAACAGTGAGCGCCCTTTATCGGTGAACCCAAGTTTTGCCCTGCGATAGATTCTGATTGGTACCTGACAATTCAAGGTCCCACCGGTTTCCCTGGTATGCCAGGAACGATACCGTTCAACCCTCAACCGCCGCAGAATCAGAACCAGAACAATACCGCGCCAGCGAACGTCTTCGCACAGATGAAGGCTGGGACGTTTGCGCAGAACGAGGACTTGGCGGCTCAGCCAACCAACAAGTACGACGCCCTGCGGGCGAATCGTGAGTCGTCAGCTGAGCCTCCGATTGCCTGGAGACGGGGTCTCACGCTCACGTTCTCGCTTGTAGCTTTGACTGCCCAGCCCACTGGATGGTTCCCTGGCCCGGGGGCCTACGGAGCATTCTAATTTCGAGTCACGATCTTACACTAGCGGGATTTTCTCCTTGTTTGCGCGCTCGTTTCGAGCATTAACTACTGGGCCTTCTTGACATTCTCGACATCTTATATATTCCCCCCTCACGCACTCACCCTCTCATGTATCTAACCCTCCAGGCTTCTCCTTGTGACACGTAGTTATGGTAATGAAGTTATGATCATTTTCCCCAGGACCTTTGTGAACCAGGGCCTTAGCGGCCTTTTTTGTACTCCGCTAATGTGCCTTACTTCGGAGTTGAATGCACCCCATGGATCGACGCCGGCCCAGGTACATTTCGGGGAACGCGGGGGGGACTTGGAAATGTGGAATATCCCGATCCGCTAGAGAACAGTTAAACATTTACCGGTCACTTGCAACTCCCGCTAGTCATAGGGTTGGACAAACGAAAAAAAAGTCGTCGCGCAAGCCAACTGGGCCCAGGAAGAAGGAACCTCTTGGTAGGTACGCTTGGAGGAGAGGGCGGAACATTGTTGCTGATTTCCATAGGCACGACGTTCGCGTGTCTTTTCTGACACCACGAAAATTCCGTGAATATTGAAATGGATGGGTTGCACTGCTTGTGTGCAAGGTTTGTGACCAGCGATATCAGAGCAAGGTCAATCGTACGTCGTCTTTCATTTCAGCATAGAAAGCCAACGAGTTTAACAACCTCCTACGGAGGCCACTCACTCCGCTGCGGAGGGAGGCTGGAAGGGTTTTGGAACTGTAGGATCGATCTTTCGAGAGGCGTCGCGACCTCTGCATCAGTGACCTTGGATCTCCGCTGCAGAAGATTTGATGAGATAGCTTTACCAAGAGAAGTATAGGTACGAACCTCTTGGAATCCCTTGACGAGCTCCTGCAAGACTCGAATGCAACGAGCCTTGAGCTGACGGGTTAATAGCGTTCCAGCCTTACAATCCTGTGTTGGCCGGTGGGCTCTGAGTTGGGACCGGCAGAGCAACGGTCGACACATACGTTGTACGCCTCCTCCAACTCCCCATCATCGTCCAACATAAACGTCAAATACTGATAACTGACATCCACATTTGGGTTACCACCTAACCTCCTATACTCCTCCTCCGTCTCCTGTCCACCACTGAACCCACGCCTATTGATGTTATTCTTGATCTGGTTGGGAGTATCCGTCATGAAGATACTCGAATTCGCATCCGAGGCACTCATTTTTGTTTGGGGAGCTTGAAGGGCGGGGAAGAACTTGGAGTGGATTAAGGCCGGTTTAGGGTATTTGAGCTTCGCGGCCACGTCCCTGGTCAGACGGAAGTGTGGGTCCTGGTCGATCGCGCATGGGATGAGACAGGGGATGTTCGAGACGGAACCGAATAATATTTGAGGGAAGGAGTTGGAGAAGGATGGAGCGGCTTGGATAGCGGTGAAGTGGATTTTTCCAATGCCCCAACGTGAACTACACGATACTGCCCACCATGGCAGGTCTGGAAGCGATCACGCTGTCAAGGTGAGTCCTCTGACACCCTCTGCGGTTTGGCTTGGCTGAGCCGCGGGTCATAGTCGAGGAGATGAAACGGAAGAACCAATGCACCCAGCCAACGAAGACCCACCCACGCGCACCAGAAAGAACGTGAGGAGACGGTACGTTGCGCGCAGACCACCTCACTAGGCACTGAGTACTGAAATCTGGTCTAGCAAACGCAAGGACTCGAGTGGCCAGAATGGAGGAGACTCGGAGGTGGGTAGAAATGGAAACGGGGAACAAGTTGAGCAGCCAGCGGTTGGGTGAGTTCTACTTCGTGTCTCGTCAGCGTGTCATTAAAACCCTCGAGCAGCCAGAAAAAGGTCCCGTCGCCAACCACGGAGGATTACCGGGTACGGTTCTACGAAACATATCGCAAAGAAGCGGAGGATTACGACAGAGAGTTCACAAAGAAGTACGACGAAGACCTGAACACCCGCTGATATTCGTGAGTCTTCCGCGTTGCTCAAGTGCACGCATGCTGACTTGGACAATAGGTCGGTCTGTTCTCCGCTGTAACTTCCGCCTTTATCATCGAAGTCAACTCAGAGCTCAAGCCCGACCCAAACGAAGAGACTGCCTCCCTCCTCAGTGTCCTGATCTACAAGACGGACAACACCACCTTCGGCAACGACCTCCCTACAGTTCCACAGTGGGCTGGTCCCCCACGCACGGTTGTCCACGTTCAAGCAAACCTCTTTGCGAGCCTGGCCGCTTCACTCCTCTCCGCTTTCCTCGCGATGCTTGGCAAACAGTGGTTGAACCAATATGCGCCAGCCGACGTGCGAGGTTCCTGGCAGTCGTCGCTGGGGTCACCTCATTTGGTGTTCTCTTCTACCTCTCCATCACCATCGCCGGGGCAGCTTTTGTGAGCTGCCCATATCAAACCCCTGATACGAATATCCTCCATCATTTCCTCCATCATATCCTCCGTTGGATTCCACGCACCCCTGCCGCACTTCATTCAAGATCTTCAATATTCTCTGCTTCCGTCAAAGGATCCATCTGCTGCAACTCCCTCATCACTGTGTGGTATGTGTTAAAAATTGGACCCCACTCGCAGACCAACATCATCGCCGTACTCTTCCATGTACCACGCGAACCCCCCGTGGACAACGGGAAGATTTTCGGTCACCGCCCTACCCTCGAGCTTTTTGTTTTCTGCCCGGTTTCTTGCGCGCGCCATTATAACCCTTTGCTCCATTTTTACTCCCAACGATATGCTCGCCCTTCGTAGCTTGGCTTTGTGGACGTCCGTACCCTATATGGTTGCAGGGGAGGATCCACTCCGTGTGAGCATTTTGATGAGAGTATAAATTACCGAAGGAGGGATAACGGACGATGAACAGCACAGGTTGACACGACTATCCAAAGAAAGAAATGGCTCTAGAGCAGGCATCGATAACAGGCTATACGACAGGAATGGGGAAAGAAGTCCGAGATTCAGGCTAAACGGGGCTGGCCTGTTCACGGTTGCTGCTGGGCGAGTATGTGCATGGCAGAAGGGTCCAGGATGTGGTTCACCACCCCGACTCGAGTAAAGAATCCTCGGACACCGTAACGGATCTCCGGAGCCATGTCCTTGCTCAACAACTCCGTCGCGTGAGGGTAAATGGCGGGCATGTACCGATCGAACTGGTATCAAAGGTGTCAAAACCCCGGTAGTAACTTTACGGATCGAGGGGCTTACCGCTTTGTTATCCAACCTGGTGAAGCCGTGCATAATCTCCGCGACAACGGGCGTCCAAGCCATGATGTTCTTCATTTGAGTGTCCGATCTCAACTTGTTGAAATCCTGGAGCACGCTCATCCCAAGAGGGAGAAGCCGTTCTGTGATCTGGGACTTGATAGCTTGGTGCGCTGGCCGAGGGTCGAAATACAACCTCAGCAAAACGGTGACGAGGGTGGAAGCACTGCTGGACTCCTGTTTCAAAAGGTTGGGTAGGTGTTTCATGAAACCTGGTGCGAGTTTAGTGTTTTTCACGCCAGTAAGTTCGTGATGCCTACTCACCGACTTTCCACAGTCCAGTACGCAGCTCCTTGTCCTCGTTGAACAGTCGAGCAAACTGATAGCTGTGATCGAGGACTCCCATTAACCTCAGCATCTGATCGGGTGGCATCGTATCGTAAATCTCGTCATTCCTAAGGAGGTCGCTCAGGGTCTCGATGAGCAAGAGCTGCAGTACGCATTTGACGATGATCTGTTTGAAGACGCGGCGCCGGTCGTTGAAGTTGGTTCTTGCGTCAGCGTTTCGCTTTTCGGCACTGGATGGTGACAAAGGTGCAGGGATGATGGTATCTCCGTTGGCCTCTGCATTCGAATTGAGACAAGATCATCAAGTCTTCGAAAACTAGGAAACTCACCTGGAGTGTCGTCAATGTTGGAACCTGTATCGTCGATCTCTACCCTCAGCGCGTCGTCGAAGAGTTGATGCGGTGTGGTAGTCTTGAACAACTTTGCGAACGTGGAGGTGACTCGCTCCCAGCGAGAGGTGCTCAGTTTCTTCACGTTGTTTTCCAATAGCTGTTGTAAACACGAAGTACCGATCCGCGCGAGTGTATCATTTTCTATAACGGCTGGCTCAGTAAACTCCTGACAGCATCTCACCAGCAATCGTACCTTGGCAGATACAGACAGAGAGCAGGTCCAGCAGTCCATCAAGGAACCGCTCGAGAGTCTCGAAATAGAAAGTGTACAGGTCTATCAGATCGCGGAGGGCCTGAATCATCGTTGTTGATAACCACACGCTCATGTCCTCCTGGGTACTAAAGCGGGACACGTCCTGGGCGGATTTGAGAACTGCGAAGATGGGGAAGAGCAACTCCTGGCAGACTGTGTCCCAGAAGTCAACCGGGAAAGCCGCTCCGTATGTCTTCAATGTCGTGAACATAGAATCCAGGGCTCTGTGAAAATCAGGTCAGCGGCGGTCCATCTCTCCTACAAACCTACTCACAATCTTCGAATCTCGAGGTCTTCGCCATTCATAATCACGTCGTAAAACCCGAATAACACGGGGAACCAATACTTGATCATTGGGTCATCGTCGGCGGTTGGCTCGGGACCTCCATTAACCGTGAGCGAACAGTCTTGTGATTCGAGCATTACAGGGATGACCCCCCGGAGCATGGCCATAGCCAACAGGCAAACCTTCTGGTACTTGGTGACCTTGCAGAAGTCCGTGACACAAACCATAAGGTCTGCGAACGATCCTTGGCGGGCGATCGCGGAAAAGCGTTCCTTGTTGAGCCGCGTAACGATTTCAAATGCCGAGATCACGATACGCTCTGGGAGGACACTGATTTTAGGGGCCGGTGGGGATAGTGGGCAGGATAATCTGACCTGTAGGGACCTTCGAGGCGGCCGAAAAGACGCCAAACATCGTTCTCCAACCAGAACGTAAGTTATCCACACGTGCCTGGATCATCTGGTGCAAACACTGTAAAACCTAGTAGATAGGCGCGTGAGAGGTTGTCCGTTAAACTTGTGTACACCTGTCATACCAGTTCCCGGATATCCGGATTCTGGTTGTGGGTCATCGTGTACTCGAACGGCTGCAAGAAGTCCTTCTGGAACTTGAAATGTGCCAATTCTTCCTTCTCTAAGAACCGCATAGCAAGTTGTCTGAGGGAATCCAACGCGAAGAACCCGACATGAGGGTTGTTGTGACAGCAGACCTAACAGTCATTTCAGTTATTTCATCATTATGGATAACCGCAACTTGGAGTACCTGATTGAAGTGCTCCCCAAGGATATCCCACAGATTCGACCACTCCAAACGAATGCGATTCATGTTGTAGTACGAGATCTCGACCAACTTCTGCAAACTGAACAATCGGGGCTGCTGCGACAAACCGGACGATTGAATCTCTTCCCACGAAACGTCACACAACGCTTGAACGAAGTTCACGATCGCGCTCTGCGCATCAGGTCAGAACGGGTGGTACCAAACAGATGATCACGCACTCCGTTTAAGTGGGGGCTCAACGAGAAGACCATGTCAGTGGCGACAGTGATATGGGTTGACCTGCTCTCGTTCGCAAGATCCTCGTTTGGAAGTTTCTTCGTGCGATTACTGCGTCGTAAGTGAGTAACCGCCTGGATACCGATGCAGCTCGTACTTGCCCTTTGCGTCCGTCAGGTATATCGTGCCCACTGGTGATCAATTGCATGTGCTCAAGTTGGCTGACGCACTGCAAAACCTCCCGCCATGACCCTTTGAGGTTGTTACCTTCGGTAACGGCGATATCAAGCAGAGCTTTGATAGCCTCCATGTTCTTCGTCTTCATCTCACCCAAGTTATTGAGGAACGTGAACTTGGCGAGAGTAGTGACGAATGCGTTGCGTTCGAGCTCAAGGTCGAAGAAGCACGCGATGCGGATGGCGGTCTTGAAACCATCCAGACAAAGTTCCACAATCTCGTTGTCCTCAGTTTCCTGCAAGGGCCCAGAGAGTCCGGCCAGGAAAGACAACCAAGCCACTTCAAACATGGGTTTGACGTGGACAAAATGGGAAGCACTGAAAAACTGTGGTCCCTGTGGTCCTTTCCGTTGCGACCGCATGAGGGATTTAAACAACGCCTGCGCGTATGTGAGGCCGGCGTTTAATCATTTGAGCACGGTCTGGTGCTTACCTCGGTCTTGTTGGTCATGCTACTCGTCTGCATCACATAAGCCTCTTTCTGAAGATCACGACCGACGTTGACCAACGCATTCGCAAGGCCGGCGCCAGCTGCGGGGAGAGCAGCCTCCATTTCGTCCTTCATACGAATCTCGTTGTTCCGGATGTCATCGTATATACTGGACACAACTTCCTCGGGTATGTCGGCGCCGTCATTGATACCGGATGTGTTTCTGAAGAACTGCGGTTTAGTCATCTTATTCTGAGGCTTGATTTGAGGGTTGTGTGCATCAGTGTTCAGCATGATCACGGCGTAAGCGAACACATATGCGGCATCTGACAGGGGTCGTGAGCACGAAACTCTCAGAGATAGACCAGAAAAAAATCACCAGCGTTTACGAAGTACGTTCCGGGGTTTCCGTCGATGTACCGCTCGGCGAATTTCAGCATGAATCGATCGATCTTCTGCGCCTCGCCCGGGAGCCGAAAAGTCTGCAGGAACATTCGTAGAGCATCCACGAACCCAGTGTTCTTGAAGTCCAGGAAATCAACAAACGCATGCATGATCGCAATGTTTTCTTCATCGCTAAAACTATTGTGAGAAGACGCAAGGACAACACCAGGTTGCAAACTCGCCCTTCACCCAAGTATTCACCGATCATCGCTTTGCTCAGGCCATCAGTTTCGAGCAATAACTTCGCAATATCTTGTGGAGACCTCGAAGGAATGATACCAGTCTCTAAAAACCAATCGATACCCTACGAAATGTGTTCAGGTGATCGGAAGAAGCAGATACAACAGGCGGACTGACGCGTTTTGGCTTGTAGTTGAACTTCTTGATCCCCTCAGAAATTGTCGTTTTCTTCTGCTTGGCACTCTCGAACCGGCTTGGGTCATCCAAAATATCGGGGGTGGATTGTCTCGTCGTGTCGAGGGGGAAAGTCGGTGTTCTCTCACTCGGCTCGGCGGAGGTCTGTGGTCCATCCTCGCTGGTCCTGGACTTGAGGGCGACTTCCGAGGCCGATAAGTTGGAAGCGATTCCAGAAGTGGCGCCGGTACTCCACGTTACGAGGGATTTGAGGACAGCAGCCAAGCACTCGATGCCTTGCCTTCTTAATTGGATTTCGGAGAGACCTATTGTCGACGAATCTACAGAGCCAGGGACGGAAAGGGCGGTGGTAGTCAACGAAGGTGGAACGGAGACAGAGTGTTTGGCATTTGTAGGTGTCAGAGCGGGACTGGAGGGATCGCTACCCTTTGGTTGTGGACCGGTGGTATGTGAAGTTCCCAACTTCGAGATGATGGTCATGAGACTGGGAGGAAGTGAGTACCACGCAGGTAAGACTCCAGGAAACGGTACACACTGCTCATAAATGTTATCCACAGCCTCGCTGTCGCAGTCATAGTTCAGATATATCTCTACCAAGGCCTGGGGATTTTCACATAGGCGCTGGAGCATACTCAAAATCATGGCCTTCTGTTTCACCGTAGAAGTCTTCATCTCCATGATAGGGATAAAGATCTCGTGCAACAAAACCTCGATCTCTTTCTGTGATGCAGAGTCATTTCACCAAGGGAAAGCGCGAATGGGACAACTACCTACCTTGAGTTTCGTCCGCAACCCAGAAATCACCCTCCAGAAGATCTCTACACTCAACTCAAACACCTGGGGCACAGGGCTAACAGCGTTGCGACTTAGGCACAAACAGAGGTACTGGTTAATCGCTTGAACGAAACTTGTAGCATCGTTGCTCGAGTTCGAGTAGATGATCGTATACGGGGACACGATAAGAGGCATGTGAGAATTCAGGATTGTGAGTACCAGGTGAAGGGACAACAACTTTGACCGCATTGCGTGTGATTTTAGATCCCGCTCGCTGGGTAAGGTCATTAGGGTTTCTCCCATTTGAGTCACTATATGCGCACCTTTCGGTCGTTACTGGCTTCATAGTTAGTTTACACAGTGCACGGAATACCAGGAAGGCATCCTTGATGAAGAGATCGTTAACTGTGAGCTCATGTGGCGGTGGAACATCCACAGGTGAATGTTCCTCGCTATCCTGAGGATTCTCGCCATCGCTGTTAAAATGTGAGCAAGCGCGATCATGGGAAACATCGGTGAACGCACGGGGCAGGGGCGGACACCTTGGTCTCTCCTGTTTCAGCCCCTTCTGCGGATTCGGTGCGAGATAGCGGTTGCGACCCCGGGGCAGGACTGGGTGGCATGGGGGAAGGCACGGTCGGAGGGGTTTGTTGGTGGGAGGAAGTGGGAGAGAGGGTGGGGTCGTTTTTCGGCGTCGGCGAGCCAGTATCTGGGAAACTCGGCAAAGAAGGGTCGACCTTGCATCGGGCGAAGACGTGGTTCACGATTTGGGTAAGCCCCCCTTGCGCAACCATCTGGTTTACTGGATCCACGCTCAAAAGGAAGATGTTATACACCGTGCGGACCGCCTTGAGAAGGGAGGACTGGTGAACGAGGATTGTGGTAGACAAAACCAGGGCGAGTAAACCTTTCACAATCTGGAGGGACACCGTCTCTGGAGTGTTCTCGGTGTGACAAGAGGTGATCGTGTGAACAACGATATCAACCAGAGAGGGTTCGTGACCCCCTTGGGTGGAACCGCTCTGTCGACCATTTGGACCGCCAGGCGAGGGAGGAGGGGAGGCAAAGTTGGGGCGAGATGAATCCTCTTCCACGAAGAACGAATGCGAGATAAGTTTCGAGATACAATCGAGACTTGCAATCATCAACTTCTCATTCTTCGTCTCGCATGCCAATCGAAGGGGTTCGAAGATCTCGCGGGGTCGTCCCCCACCCTCGCCCGAGCGAACCAAATCCAATGCGCGCTGAACGCTCTCCTTGAGTGGGGCGGATCGTTTCGCCTCCCTCGAGTTCGCGATCGTCTCCAGAGCGGTAGATATCAGCACGGCTGAGACGGTGTTACCCTTGGACGAAGTGAGGGAACGCTTGTGTGTGGAAAGCTGTGACGGTGGCACTCGCGGTCGGTTTACAGATGATCTTGGTTCTGGTGTTGAGGACCGCGTCCCGGCATCGGAAGCAACGGACAAACTATCTCGTCGGAGGGGTTCTGGTTTGACTGCGGAGGGTTTAATTGGGGGAGTTGGCGGGACCGAAGGGACGCTATCCGATCCACTAAGAGACACCGTCCGTTCTGAAAGTTTGGGAGGCCGCTCCGCCGCTAGTTGCGTCTCGGCGGGGGTAGGTTCTGTATGGGGTGCGTCGCCTACGGTCGGTTTCGATTTGGGCGTATCATTTGTCTTCAGTTCCTCCTGACCGGTGGGGCCGTTCTGGGAAGACTTCGAATCGGCTTGGGGGTCCGTGGCTGGGTCCGGAGTCTCGTTTGTGGTGGTGACATCCGGGGTGGTTCTCAGGGCGGAATGGTCTGGTTCGTGCGAGGTCGTGGAGGTCGTGTTTGTGTCAGCATCGAGAGGTATCCGAGGTTCAGTGGCGGTTGGTGTCAACCCTATGGGCTCTAGCGGGTCTTCTCCTCTCCCATCATCGATAGTTTTGTGCACAGGGCTATTTCCAGGTGGTTCCTGAGGTGGGGAGTCCTGTTCGGTGCGATCGCCCGGCGGATTTGACGGGGTAGCCTGGTCCATGGCGAAGAGGAGATACTACGCTGAACGCAACAGCGACCTCCAACAAACGCGTCTGCGTCTCGTCGGTCGTAGTCGAGGGGAGACGAAGGCGGACCCAATGGGGTGGCAAACCGATCCTGTTTTTGGGCGTTTGATCGCACACCGCTTACCGGCACTCCTACAGTTTATTCAGCCATGGCCTCCGTAGACGTTCCACCAGGGGCATCTTCAGCGATTTTGAAGCCCTCAGACCCAGTATCCGAAGATGCCGTGTCCGTCCAGGGACCGAACTTTGATATCCCCCTGGATCTGCAACAGTTCATCTCCAGTTATGAACGGATCGGTTTCCAGGCGAACAGCCTAGGAAAGGCGATCCAGATCGTCAACAAAATGGTATGCGCTCTTCGACGCATGAACGTTGTATTTATGGCTTGCGTTGTTCAATAGATCAAGTGGCGTCTCTCTGACGAACCCTGGACGGACGCTGAGCCAGATGAGCTTAAAGATCCCGAAGTCCGAGCCAGGACAAAATGCAGCGTGTTCCTCGGTTACACTTCCAATCTGATCTCCTCTGGGCTTCGCGAGGTAATCTTGCACCTCGTTAAGCATAAACACGTTTCGGCGCTTGTCACAACAGCGGGAGGGATTGAAGAGGACTTCATAAAATGCCTCGGCAAGACGTACCTCGCCGATTTCAATATGGACGGAGCGGATCTTCGTCGGAGAGGCATGAATCGCATCGGAAACCTGATCGTGCCCAACGATAACTACTGCAAGTTCGAGGACTGGCTCATGCCTCTGCTGGACAAGATGCTTGCCGAGCAGAAGGATACAGGAGTCGTCTGGACGCCAAGTTCTTTCATCCGGCGACTCGGGAAAGAGATCAATAACGAAGAATCTGTATACTACTGGGCGTACAAAGTGATTGCTTGCTCGTGGCCACATTTTCCCCTCCCGACTAAGCTCACAAATCCAGAATGACATTCCCGTGTTCTGTCCTGCACTCACCGATGGTTCGCTGGGAGACATGTTATACTTCCACTCGTTCCGATCCCCTGGTCTCATAATCGATATCGTACAAGACATCCGTAATTTGAACGAGCTCGCTCGTACATCTCGAAAAGCCGGGATGGTAATCCTTGGGGGTGGTGTGTGCAAGCACCAGATCGCTAACGCGATGCTTATCGTAGGTGTCGAGGTTAGCCACTTCAGTCGAATTCACTAAGCTCTGGCCCACAGCGCAACGGTGCAGACTTCTCCGTGTATATCGTACGTTCAAGACTCTGTCCGTGATTCCCTTGATGCTCACAATCAGCTTCAGAACACCGGCCAGGAGTTCGATGGGTCAGATTCAGGTGCTCGCCCCGATGAAGCTGTCTCGTGGGGTAAAATCCGTGCTGGCGCGGAGTCTGTGAAGGTGGGCGCATCGGCCCCTTGTCCCCGTTCCGACGCTGACCAGTCTTCAGGTCTATGCAGACGCCACTCTTGTTTTCCCGTTACTCGTCGCGGCGACATTCGCTCGGGCTGCAAAACCAGACTCGGCGTAGTTGGGCTCCCGGGGCTGTGCCTATAGCACAACTACATGTTATAGTTAAAGAACCGGCGGACGCAGAGCAGTAGGATACTGTGGGCGTGCACTCTAGGGACATATGATGACATCACACCCACCGCTGGCAGTGGGAAATGTATCCATTAAATGAGCCACGGGTTTACCCTGAAGTACGGACCAGTATCAAAGCCATTCAAGTGCCAACTACGTGATACGATTCCCAATTCTTTTTTCAGGATCGTTGACGCCAACGGACTGTGGCTTAACCTGATCGAACTCCCCAGACGCGACACTCATGACACTTGACCCTATCCTCCGTGCAGCGGCGCATCTCGTCAACAAGCCCCCAACAGACCACGCAAATGAAAACCTACGGTCTGTTCTAAGCACAAGACTGAGCAAATACTACACCGAACGAGACATCCCTGAGGTTGGCTACGACCGAACGGATTTGTCAGCAGTACAACTCCAGACAGCGAAGGAGGCTCTCTTCGTTATTCAACAAGTGCACGATACCTTGACACTGGCAGAAACAAGTCAGTCGGAGGGAGGGGCCGTGCAGACGGAGATACCTGCGCTTGGAACTCGAGATGTATCCCACCTCCGGATGTTGATTTCGATCGTTTTCAAGTGGGGAACGGACGCCCTCCTAGATCGCGTTGTGCCGAATTGGACTACCCCTGCGTTGCCAAAGGTTCAAGGGTCTGCATTCGTCGTTGATTTAACGAGGGGACCGGAAGATTACAAAGAACTCTGTGACCTGACCTACCAACTTTTGTCGGTCATGCTTCCTTCCGGCTATCGAGGGCAATTATCGCAAAGCTTCGTGGCGAACATGCTGCTTACTCGTCACCTGAGTGATATCCTCAAGCCATGCATTGTGTTGGGATGGCTTCCAAAAGCTTTGTCAACCCCATCCACTCCAGTCCAAGATGACATCCGGCCACTGACCATGCGGTTATTGTCGTGAGCACAGTCGGACTGCTTGCCCAAAAGAACGCTCCTCACTGATTTCAGCCTCTCACCGTCCCAGGTGATTCTCTCCCTTGGTTCGATCATCGCGATCCGACCTCCGCTGCCGCCCCATGTTCACAAGACTTGTTCATTCCTCCTTGGTCGGCAACTACTCCGACCAGGGGGGATTTGTGGGCTATGCGCCGCACTTTTTGGTGAAGAAGTTGGGACATCTGAGAGCGACGTTTCCCTTGACAAACTGGAGCATTTCGCGAAAGTCATACAAACCGTCCCTCCGTCGGTTCCGTCTCAGGTGCACCCAGAAAAACAACAGCTTCTACGGGGTCTAACCACCGAACTAGGAGTTTTTTCGTAACGTCCTACCGCAATTGCTCAAACTCTTGACCGATGGAGGTGCCGCACCCCCAGCTTACCGCCGCGTCGCCGCGTTTTCGATTTCCCGTCTACTCGCGGAGGAATCCAAGAATAGGGAAGAGTCATTGAGGATCTTGCTTCCTCGGATTCACCAACCCTTCCTCAAAGTCGTGGAACTACCACCCCGAGATGGCGTCCAAGAACCGAAGCGACTTGACACCACAGATTGTATTTCCACCCTCCAAACCATCCTGGTTAACACGGACCCATCCCCAGTGCTACTTTCAACGATTTTTACTCCTATCGCGTCCACTCTATACGCGATCCTCGGGTGCCTGGACTCAAAGAAGACCGCAGACCCAGCTTTGAAAGAAACTATCAAAGGGTTACTAGGAACGTGGTCCAGGATCGTTTCGGCACAGGAAGTGGAAGGGGTGTGTTGGAGTATCATTGGAGGGGAGGGTGGTTACTGGAAAGTGAACATCGCGGGGGAGATCACCCAAACAGAACGGTGCTTTTCGACTGCGTCCTATTTAGCTGGGAAGTTAATATCGGCTTTACCGTAGGCCTGAGGCGACTGAAAACCTCTCGATCTTTACTCCAGGAGCATTGGAAGAAGCCGAAAAGAGCGGGAAACTCGACATCGACTCCAATTTACTTGACCTCCGGCCCGACCCCGCGCATTTCGTCGGATTCCTCAAGGTGGTGAACCGGCCAGAAGTTTCCTCCTCGTTGTTCGTTCGGCTGTTGGAAGCTTATCGCGGGGTCAAACCGGACAATGAAGGGGATCCACTCCGGTGCGCTGTTATACCCCGCTCGGGCCCATTTCGCCCTGACGTGCTTCGTAGAACGTTGTTATACCTCCAGCTTATTATGCAGATCCAGGCACAGCTTACCGATGCGAGTCCGTCAACGAATATACTTAAGAAACCAGAGCACATCTTGATGTTCGTAAAACACGCTCTGGAAGACGCGCAGATGTCCAAGGAGCCCCGGAAGCCGGTCCGAAGACTAAATCCCGCTGGGCTGGGGCTAGACGATTTGAGGATTGTCCCGGAATCTGATGCCGAGGGTGAGATAGGTTCGGGGGACAGCGATGACGAAGACGAAGCCTCGGTGAACGCTGCCCCTGACGAGATCACAGTCACGACTCTGAACCTTCTGCTCGCACTTTTAGAGGGTGAGCTGTTTCACCTCTCATCACAGCCACTGTGTTCATGCCAGAGACTTCAGCCAATTCAGAACTGTCCGCTCGGACGAACCCCGTGCTGAATGATATTTTCCTCCTGGTCGAACCTCTCACAAAACACCCCTCTGAGTCTCTACGCCCCCTCGGCCGGGAGGCTCGGATGGTACTCACAGCCCGCCTCGCGTCTACTTCCTCCACCTCTGAGGCCTCCTCGTCTAAGAAGTCGCCCACGAGCGATGATGAAGGCCCCAAAGCGATCTACCAGAAAGCCTTGACCTTGTTACAAGACCCTCTCTTGCCCGTCCGTGCCCATGGGCTCCTGCTACTTCGACAGCTCGCTTCCTCTAAATCTCCTCATCCAAAGGACCCTACGAAACTCGCTCCCGCACTGGATTCAGCACTCGTACCAGGCGTTCTATCAATCTTTCTCCAATCGATTCAAGATGAGGATTCTTACATCTTCTTGAACGCTGTGCAGGGGTTAGCCGCGATGGTCGAGGGGTTCGGGAAAGAGGTATTGAGAGGCTTGGTCGCAGACTACGTCAGAGGGTTGGATGGGGTTGGTGTGGGAGCACTGGATCAGGGGGAGGTGGACGTGAGGATTCGGATCGGGGAGGCGTTAGGGCAAGTGGTGAGGAGATGCGGAGAGACATTGCCCTCGTATGGTGCGCCATTCCCTCGCTCGCTCGATGAAAGGGCTCTGAGGGAATGACGGTTGGTAGCCGATTTACTCGTTCCATCACTCGCAAAAGTGGTGAGGTCGTCGCACCTCCCCACGATCCTCCGGACATCGTCGTTGTCTTTGCTCGCTCAAATGGTGGAGACAAACGCGTTGGCACTGTTCCCTTATGCCGCAGACTTGTTCGGGGGGATGGTTGACCTTTTACAGCTGGAGAGTGTCCCGGCGATCTCACCGTCCAAGGCAGCTACCAAACCGTCAGAACCGGACCCGGACGACCAAGAGAACGGAAAAGGTCCCAAGAATACAAAGGTGGAGGACGGTTGCGAAGGAGATAAGCAAGACGAAATAACCGAACCTCCATCGCGACCACAACCCTCGACGATGGACTCCCACCCTACGGTGGCGAATTCCAAGTTTCCGCCTCTTCGCCGAGCGGCGTTGCACTTCCTCGCGCTTCTCATCCGAGAGTGCACCTCCCGTGTCTACGATACGGGTCCCACGGGGATTTTGATCCCCGGTGTGGATCTAACGAGGGCGAGGACGACGCTGGGATACGTTGTGGTCACAGATGAGGATGCTGTCGTAAGAGTTATGGCGAGAGAGGCTGGGGAAGGTTTGGGACAGCTATCAAATGCGCTCGTGGGACTATAAGGTTCGGAGGACGGAACTCCCCCAGACCGCTCGTGCTTGGTACATAGTTGGATTGTTATCGTCCATTGGATAAATTATGGAAGTATTGAGAAACCCCGGCAAACTCCGTGACGACACACGACCGTGGGACCAATGGAATTGGATTCCATTCTATGGCATTCTATCCGCGTGGAACTGGACCCACACTGGCATAACCCCGAGGATTCACTGAGACGAGGACGAGGACGACGCGGGGAGCGTCGCAACGGGTGGAAGCTCCACAAAAATCTCAGGCTGCCATGAGGCGGTAGACACGCGGACCAGGCGGGTCAAATACACGTTCTCCAACAACGTGTGTTCCCAATCGCACCGCGAGGGATCGCCGTCGTGACCATTCGCCCTTTCTCTCTGCAATAATCGCATCAGATCCGAAGGAAATACATTCGGTGGGCTATTACGCACCGCGACGAATCTTTCGAAGGCCTTCGCCACTGCATATGCCAACTTCATTCTTGTGATCGGCCGACGCCTTTTAGTGGAGTCCGTGGTACAAATCTAGAATGGGTATGAGGTCAAAGTAGGACAACGGGGCCTCATTAACCCCCACCTTTGATTCCCATGGCATGCACCCAAAAAACTCGAAGGGAAGGTTAGTTATTGGGGTGAAGTGTGGAGGAATGTTGGGAACCTCACTCGCAACCTGACCGTGATCTGAAGGCAATCGTCTCCAAACAAGGACCTATCATCCCGACCCTCGAAGCCCCTCCAATTCTCTTCCGATGCATCGGAGAGGCGAACCCCTTCCTTACCGTAGACGGAAAATTCGATGACTTTGGGGTCCCCGAGCTCCCTCTGTCGCCTGATTGGTTCGAAAATTTGTTGTGGCATCAACTTGCGAGTAGTAGGGGGTATCTGAGCCCGAGAATCCTCCTCAGGTTCAATCCCGGTCCTTTAACACCGCCACATTGGAAACGGCGGCATGACTGACCTGAGGTTGGACTGGGTGGATCCCTGAGGGTTGGGTGACGAGCGAGTAACCGTCCTCTGAGACACGAGGTGAGGCGGGGTTGACGGATAGAATGTTGTTGGAGATTGGTACAAACCGTCTCGGATGTCCCACACGGTTGCGTATTGCGTGGGCGGCATGGCGGTTGGGTCCAGCGGTGTAGCTTGATACGTGGGGCCGGTGGGGTATTGGTCGAATGAGTGGAAGTCCACGTTGGATCCTGGGAAGCCAGGACCACCGTAGCCAGGGTAGTACGCCCCATGATAGTACCCTGAATCCATTGGAGTCGGGGAACACAAGGTCGCAAGAGGCGGGGAGATGTAAAATCTTCGCGAGCCGGCTTATTAAAGCCAGCTGGAATTGACCTCGCACACTGTAACGATCACAAATAAACACCTGAGTTCTCTGATCCCTTTTTTTCTTTCTCCACCTCTGTAAGGGAGGGGATCGGGACTCTACCGACGACGGACCCGACAGAGTGGTTGGGGTCATCCTGGCGTTCGTCTATGCATTATTGTCCCCATGACCGTAAGGGAGGGGCCTTGTTGTTTGAAGTTGTGATGTTTGTGGGGAAACCTTATTTTTTCCGTGGTCATTTAAAGTTGGTTTTCCCCACACCCAGGTTGGACCGTGTTTTTACGCACGAGGATTTCGTGACGAAGGTGGAAGGCGGCGTGAGCCGCCAACACTAAAAGTCAAGCAAGCGGCGGAAGTGTGGTATTTGGTCGAAGTGACCACGAAGGATTGTAGGAGGAGACCGCGCCAACCCCGGCCGTTGAAGGAGCAGAAATTTGTTAAGCGCAAGCCAGGGGGTCAAGTGTGTCGGGGAAGCCACGCCAAAACCCCGTATGAGGACGCCAAGAGGTCGCCAAGAACTGGGGGACGCCGGCGAGTCGTGAGGGGCGCTTATCGGACAACACGTCTTGTTGCGGGCTCCAAAATCTTTGTTCACAGGCCTGTGTCACGGCATATAAACAAAATAGTGGGTGACTATCCGTAACACTAGATACTATCATATCCACCGTAGAAGGGTATCACTAGTTGGTGAGGAGATGCGGAGAGACATTGCATTCGTGTGGTGCATCACTCGCTCGCTCACTCGATGAAAGGGTGCCGAGGGAATGACGGTTGGTGGGTCATTTACTTGTTCCATCACTCGCAAAGGTACTGAGGTCATCGCGCCTCCCCACAACCCTCCGGACACCGTCGTCTCTGCTCGCACAAATGGTGGAGGCGAACGCGTTGGCACTATTCCCTTATGCCGCAGACTTGTTCGGGGGGATGGTGGACCTTTTACAGCTGGAAAGTGTCCAGGCGACCTCACCGTCCAAGACAGCTACCAAACCGTCAGAACCAGACCGGACGGCCAAGAGAATGGAAAAGGTCTTAAGAATGCAAAGGCGGAGGACGGTTGCGGAGGAGATGAGTAAGGCGAAATAACCGAACCTGCATCGCGACCACCACCTCCGACGATGGATTCCCACCCTATGGTGGTGAATTCCAAGTTCCTTGTGTGTCTGTAAGGTTTAGATAATGGAACTCCTCCAGGACGCTCGTGCTTGGTACGCAAGTAGTTGGATCGTTTGAGGTTCGGCGCGGGCACACAAGAGGAACTTGAAGTCCGAACACTGTTCGATGCTAAGTAGAGTACTCGAGTCCATGATGTCATAAATGAGTTCGTAAAACGTAAGACAAGCGCGTGAAATCTGAGAAAGATAAAGTCTAGAACTCGCTCGGTCGTGGGCCATCATCCGGGCCACACAGCTGATGGCACGTGACCGTGGGACCTATAAAATTGGGTTCCATTCCAAATCGGCGGAACTCCGGACCGACACCACAACCTCGAGGAGTCGGGACGAAGGCAAGGCGGGGAACGTTGCAGCAGATGGAAGTTCCACAAAAATCTCAGGCTGCCATGAGGCAGCGGATACGCGGACCAGGCGGGTCAAATACATGTCCCCCAACAACGTGTCTTTCCAATCACAACGCGAGGGATCACCGTCGTGACCATTCTCCCTTTCCCTCTGGGGTAACCGTATCAGGTGCGAAGGAGATGCTCTCAACGGGCTCTCAACGCACCATGGTGAACTTTCTCACCGCCTTCGCCACTTCGTACGCCAACTTCATTCTCGTGATCGGCCGGCGCCTTGTAGTGTGGTCCGTGGCATAAATCTAGAATGGAGATGAGATCGAAGCGGGAAGACAAGGCTCCGTTAACCTCTACCTTTGATTCACATGGCGGACACCCAGGGAACTCGAAGAGAAAGTTATTAGGGTGTAGTGCAGATGGTTGTTGGGAGCCTTACATGCAACCTGAGGATGATCTGAAGACGACCCTTAAACAAGGATCTATCATCCCGACCATCAAAACCTTCCCAGTTCTCTTCCGATGCGTCGGAAAGGCGAATCCCTCTCTCGCCACGGACGGAAAACTCGATGACCTGGGGGTCCCAGAGCTCTTTCTGCTGCCTGGAAGGTTTGAAGGTCTCTTGAAGCACCAGTTTGCGAACAGTGAGACTTTCGTGAGCTTGGGGATCTCCCTCGTCTTCACTCCCGCTCACAGTGTCGGGATCAGAGGTCTGTATGTCCCCTTCCATGTACGGCGGACGGGTATGCTGAAACATGTCATGTCAGCGCACCCTATTGGGGGCGGTGGCGGGGCTAACCTGGAGTTGGGCTAGACATATCCCCACGGGCTGGACACTGATGAGGGAGTAGCCATTCTCTGATGCAGGTGGTGATCCGGGATCGGTGGGTGGGATCATTAGGGATGTGGCCGTAGTTTGGCGTAAACTATCTCGGATGTCCCACACGGCCGCATATTGCGTGGGTGGCATGGTAGCTGGGTCTAGATGTGTAGCGTGGTGCATGGGTATGGTTGGATGTTGGCCAAACGGATGGTGATCAGCGTAGGATCCTGGGAAGTCAGGGTAGTACGACTCGTGGTGGTGTCTCGAATGCATCGAAGCGAAGGAACACAAGGTCGTAGGGGACTGGGTAAAAACACCGCGAGCCTGCTTAAAACCAGCCGGTATTTATAGTGCCACCCTTGGGTACCCGGCACTCGCCTGCGGAGACACAATCCGGCCTCCTGCGGATTCAATACTTGGTTTCCCCCACCTAAACCGTTGCCAAGCGGTTGCGGACCTGAAGGTGGAAACAGGCTTGCCCTTATCGGACCTTTTTGGGGACGGAACGGTGGAGTGAGCAGTCGTGTTCAGATTCATACCCATCCCGGCTTCAGGCTAAGTCAGGCGCAAACCTCCATCACCGCGAGAGGTAACCCGGGTCGGTCGAGTCCAACGTATAATTTTGTTGGCAGTGTGTGGAACTAACCAAGATCGTTCACCTCGGGGGGCGTGAACTTCCTGTGTCATGGTGCGGGGTCTGGGTTCCAGTTTACCCAATACCTGTCCCCTATGAGCGAGAGTGGTTCACGACTTATGATGGCGAACTCATGGCAATGCATACCCTATGGGTTCGATTGGAAGGCCTCGCAATCAGGTAAGATCGATTCGGTGCGGTGGAAGAGCCGACAACGGGGGTGTGTGTACTGTAAATGAACGACGGCCTGGCAACTGATCCCCTAGCTTTTTTTCGCATGAAGGTGCAAATGGGGGAACGAATGAATCCCCACCCAGGTTACGGAACAGATAAGAGCAAGCAGGTGAGGGAAGGTAACCCGTAGGTGAGGGACCTCAATATAGCCAATTGGGGACGTCTCGCAGGGTAAGGGCACGGCGGAGCAGATGTTCTTCGACTCGACGTGTAGCACACCCTCGAGGCTGTGATGAGATCTGGTCAGTACGTATTGATTACCGGATTGGAGCGCATATCGTGGGTTAGTCGAGTCCGCAAGGAAGCGATTTACCGTGGATCTGCAACGCTCCACTGCAGAGGAGGCACCCATTCGCCCATCCATTGGTAGTGTCGAGTCGAACGATCACATAACCATCGGATCGACGCGACGCTGAGGTAACACCGGATTTTGAGCTCATCAAGTTCTACGACTTTCAGTGAGTGTCAAGTGGCGCGAAGCTAACTTGAGGTGAGCTGCTGTTGGAACACGGACTGCGAAGTTCGGCTCACATGATAAATTATAGTATCCCCGCGGACTACGGGCGATGCGAGTCGTTCCTACCAATCACGAGGAGTGGAACTTTCTGATCTCGGGTGAATATCCGGTGCGAGTCCCACAGTGTTGAACGGCCCAGTGCGTAAGAGTGTTTCCTCCAGATGTCATCTAGAGCGTTTGACTTCTCTAGCGAACGACCAAGCCTTCGAGCTACGCCAAACAAACAAAAAGGAATTTTCTAGCTGGAATCTCGATCGTGAGCCCCCCTTTTGGTCCGGTGACAGATTGACGCCGCCTCGAGAACCCCAGGCTACGGTGTGGTCCCCGAACGTGAACGGTGATGACCCCCGAACGTGAACGGTGATAACCCCCCTGTATAGATACGGCTGGCACATTTTTCACCCAAGGTGTGGTTCATTCTAACCAGAAGCGACCTTGTATAGGGCCTGGTCGGTCCCGTGGATCTCCAAAGCCCGCGCGTCGAAGTACAACATTTCAGATTTGGTAAGATCCACACCGGCAGGGTTTTGTCACCGATGTTAATTTACGATGTGTGGTCGGTTCTACAGAAACTCCCTCAGGGGGCCGGACTCTGTCATGCTTGCACAGCAGATCTCGAAATGTTACCTTGTGCATGTATGTTTCACGGCCGCTGTAATTCGGTCTACCATGGTAGTCATTCAAGGCACAAGCGAGTTCAACCAAGCTACTCACAAGAAAAGCGCGTGACGGGCCCAGAAGGATGGCAGTGTTGGTCAACTTGCTGAAAGTCCGCCAGCTCAAGGCGCGGCCGCTGCTTGCCCTTGACGACACGAGCAGTTCGCCCCTGAACCGGTCCTACCCCCGATTGATATAATATTCACCGTGACAACGGGGCTGGAGAAAGGATGTGTTTATTTCCCCGACCTCGGAACACATGCCCAGGCCGGTTTCAAGTCTATAGGTGCGACGCGGTGTCACAAGGCGAGGGGTAAACATCCACGGAGGTTGTAGGGTCGAGGGGACTGGCCAGTCCCTTAGGCGCACGGGGCACAGGGCGTGCCAGATATGCACTTACGTGCGGAAGCAATCCAAGGACCGAGTAAGACGCGACGCTGAGGTAACACCGGATTTTGAGCTCATCAAGTTCTACGACTTTCAGTGAGTGTCAAAGATGGGGAGGACCAGTAGGTAGATA